>Ga0102938_10000001_pt1 | contig 162966 bp, 115 predicted proteins | sample SalPonR2_B_D2_MG_FD_84516 | JGI IMG/M metagenome (GOLD analysis project Ga0102938, IMG submission 84516) | Salt pond soil microbial communities from South San Francisco under conditions of wetland restoration - Salt Pond MetaG R2_B_D2_MG | ecosystem: Environmental > Aquatic > Marine >...
CCGAAGATGCCGCAGCGCCACAGCCGGTGGTAAAACACAAGGCTAGCACGCATGCCGCCCAGCTAACCAGCAGATCGGGTGATCGGGTGATGCATGACCGAGCTCCATCAAGCGCGTGGGAGAGGCGGGCACGAACACCCCCTGGCGAACAATAGAGCAGACCCAAATGGCGATAACAAGCAAAAAGAGGATTTTGTCGAAGAAAGTTTTGAAAGCGACGCAGAACCCCAGCCATAAAAAACGTGAGTTTACCCGAATTGGATAAACTCACGCGTCGATTTTCAATCATGAATGACCGCGAAAGGCAGGCCTACTCGAATTCATTCGATCGCGTTTCACCCGACGCCCGCGTGCCCATGGCACCCCAGATGCCGAAGGGGCTTTCGATGCCGACTTGATGGACCGGACCCGGGGCATAACGAGTGACCGTCATGTTGGTGTCCATGCCTGCGGTCGAGGAGTTGATCGACTCGGTGATGAATTTCACCGAACCGTCGGTCATCAAAACATGAGCTCCCCCTTGGTGATTACTGGTCACGGTAAAGACACCGCCGAACCAGTCATCTCCGGGGCCACCGCTGTAGATACAACTCTGGCTGTTAGGTGAAAAGATCGTGTTGATCATCGAGTTGGCTCCGACACAATCGGTCCACCACTTGCCGCGATTGGACTGACCTCCAAAGCTACCGAATCCGATTAAGTCCAAGCCCGGCGCGTAGAATTGTGGCCGAGCCGGATCGATCACATCGCGACACAGTTGTAGGTTCGTTTGGAAGGCGCGGTCGTTGAATACCGCTGCGGTACCAACCAGTTTGCGGTCTTTATTGTCGGTTGCCATTTCACCCATCATGATCGTCTGGCTGGTTCCGTCCAAACAATCACGAAAGCGCTTGGCATCGTTGTAGACAAACATGCCGCGGTCGACCGCGTAATCGCCACCCCATTCGTAGGATGGATTTCCACCGCCGGGAGTCTCCCAAGCGTGGGAAATGTAACGAGCCGCATCCCCAAAGTTGTAACCATAATTACATTTCGCGATCAAGTCGCTCGACGACGGATCCGAAGGGCAACGGAAGGTCGAAACCTGAATGCGGTTGGGAGTGTAATTCGAGTCCCAAGGAAAACCTCCAAACGCGGTGTAAACAGTACCCGCATCGTTGACATGAGGATTCGAAATCATTTCCCACAGGGGCTGTTGCTCAATGAACGGCAGAATCCCGACGTTGGTACCCAACCCACGCCAGTTGACGCGAGTGTAGTTACGGCTGCGAGGAAAGGCTTGATAAGCTGAATGGTAGTTATGCAGACCGAGACCGTACTGCTTGACGTTGTTGGAGCAACTCATCCGGCGAGCCGCCTCGCGAGCCGCCTGAACCGCCGGCAACAACAGACCGACTAAAACGCCGATGATCGCAATCACTACGAGCAGTTCCACCAGCGTGAAACCCGTTCGGCTCGATCGCGAAGGGGAACTGTGGGGATCCGATTGCGGATCGCAACCGAGATTTGAGAATGACATTACAAAACTCCTGAGGTCGAAAACGAACGACACAAAATGATGAACCTCCACGAAACAAGAGCGAGGAGGAGAAAACCCTGAGGGATTAAGCAGTCTTAGAAATTACTTTTGGGAGGAGCGCCGCGCGACTTACGCTGCTCCTCTTGCGCCGACATGATGCTCTCCGCCTCTGCGGCGGCTTCTTGGTCGGGGGCGGGAAGGGTTGTCGTCGAACTGCCGCCACAACCGCAAACAACAGAGACCGCCAGCAAAGTAGCGACAAGGCAAGCGTGTTTAGAAGTGATCCAAAGCATGAATGATGAACCAGAGGAAGGGAAAGGAAGGATATCGACCGTAAAAGTTGGGGGGAGCGGCTTAGTGGGAAGCCGCTAAAATCCTTTGAATGAATCAAGCGGAAGCGAGTGTTACGATTCCATTCAAAAAAACAATATCTCTCGGCGAGACCTTTCACGTTGAGTGCGGGGAACGCAAAGTCCGTTCCACCCTGCGGGCTACATCCCTGCTGCTGGCCCTCTCTGCAAGGCCTGAGCATCCACAGCGACAACTTGGTCCCCACCGAAAAAAAAGCAATGAACTTAAGCAACTCGAAGCATCAAACCACAAGCAAACCCTTAAAGGAAGAATCCGGACCAGCTGACGCAAATCGAGCCGTACAGCAGGCTGTTAAGGAAACATGAATCTCGCACGAAAGAAACACATAAATTTCCATTTTTTTTTTGAAACACTTCCCAAAACGCTCAAACAGCAGGCAGTCGTGCCCAAGTCACAGGCAGCCCGAGATTTTGAGCGACGAGCAGAAGGCTGTCGGTTCCTCGACCGTAAAGAGGGACGGCTAGCCCGGATTATTGATAACCCGACGCGTAACGGCTCGTTGATTTATTGCATTTTGACGTTCGTATTGTTTGACCCGCAGCCGTAGGCGAAGGCCAAAGGCGGAACCTGCGCCTTCGGCTGCGGGTCAAACGATTAAATCAACAGGCCGGTAAGCGAGAGATCACCGATAAATCCCTCGCTCACGCAGCGGGTTACCAAACGCAGCCTGCTAAACAAGGGATTGAAGCAAGTCCAATCCGAGAAGACCGTTGCGGCGTCCCAAGTCATTCACGTGAATAATCCGGGCTAGCGACTTGCCGCTCCGTCGGATTCTGGTTGTCAAACCACGGCGGGACAGGCAGCAAACGAGAACGTTTGAAAAAAAATGGTGGCTCGATGTTTTTTTGCTCCTGACCTGGAAACCTAACCTAGGGTTGCATCGAATGCCCCACTTGGAAAGGGCAGCCCAATGAACTTCCTTCTTCCAGGAGTCCTAGAAATGCAACGTCCTCAACATCGCAACGGTTTTTCACTGCTCGAAATCATCGCTGCCGTCATCATTTTGGCGGTTGTGGCGGCGGCCACAGTCGCTACCGTCGCCCCCATGCGTCAAAAGGCCGACGACAAAATGTCGGTCCAAGAGTTGGCCACTCTCAATAGCTTGGCTAACACCTATTTCATCGAATACGGTCAATTTCCAACGAACATTGGTCAACTGCGGACGAGCGGCTACATCGCATACACGACTCCTGAGGACAGGACTCGGTACGCAACGCTGAGTCGCAAGTACAGCTATGACCGGACCACCGGCACGTTTACCAAGAACTAGGCAAACTGGTGAAAGCTATTTTTCAACCGAGCAACGCTCTTCGCGCTGGACACGCTTCAGCCGAAGGGATTGCTTGTGTCACACGTCACGGTGTGACGCTGCTGGAGGCGATCCTAGCGGTCGTCGTGTTATCCACCGCAATGGTGGCCACTTCGATGACCATCGGACCTAGTTTCCTTTCGTCGACAGCCACCCGAAACGTCGTTTCCGATGAGGCGGGGCTGCTGCGGTTGGCTCGCCAGGAAGCGATCTTAAAAAAGACTCCAGTCGACGTGGAATTGCTCGGTCGGCCCGGCAGGCAGCGGCTCCTATTGACCGTTCAAGCAAACTCTTTTGATCCAGGTTCCATCACTCCATGGCCCGTCGACCCACTCGTGCAGATCACCGGATCGCCGAATCGCATCCGCTTTTTAGCGACAGGGGATGCCGACCGGAGCTTGCGTTGGGAATGCATCTCGGGCAACTCGCAACGGACAGTCCAAGTCCAAGCGGCTGGCGGCCGGATCAGCCAAAAATAGCTCGGACACCGCTTCCGGCGAACCGTGAGGCGAGGGTCCGCGACCGCCGAAATTCGCTTCGGTCGGCAATCTTCGTGCGATCCTCGCGTGGCGGTGCGACCTTGATGGAAGTGGCCGCGGCGACAGTTATTACCAGTCTGCTACTGATCCCCTCGTTATCGCTGCTGGACCAATCGCGTCGACTGAGTCAGCGTCATCAAACGCGTGAACAACTCGTTTACGAAGCACAGCGTCTGATCGATGCTCGCAAGGCGGAGCTGATCAACCCGGGCACGTTTCAAAGCGACTACCGCCGGCCAACCGGCAGGCTTAGCGAAGCGGCCTTGGCTGGTTCCGGTATAAGCGATGGACGCTACCAAGTCGAAACCATCGCCGACGGAAATTACCGAGGTACCGGCGCGGAGATCTTGAAGATTCGAGTCAGCACGTGGCAAGACCTCGATCGTGATCGCACATTAGACCCTGACGAGCCCTCCGCGACGTTGGTTACGAAACTTTCACGCCCCCGTTAAACCCGATGTCATCGGATCGTTTTATGTCGCACAGATTCGAACGCTCGGTAGCCGCACTCGGCCATCGATCATCAAGCACCGAACGTTCTGGCTTTAGCCTGCTGGAAGTCATTGCGTCGATGGTATTGGTAGGCATCATGATGATTCCTCTGGCGTCGATGATGCGAGCCTCCGCCCATGCGTGGGAGGATGCGGAATCGGCTGGGGATCCAGCGGCGGAGTTAAGAGCAGCCGCCAGTTGGACGCAGAATGCGCTGCGGTCGGCCGATCGCATCGTCGATGTGGGGACCAACTGGATTGAATTTGAGCGGTCAGCGACTCGCTGGCGCTTGGAAATTCGTGGCAACCAGTTGCGAATGAATAGTCGCAGCGAATCGTTATTGGTAGCCGATCAGGTTTCACGCATCACTTGTACACCGCGGACACGGCGTCCTGACAACGCCATTTATGCGATCGACTTCAGCCTCGCCGGAGTGTCCTCGTCCGGCGGCAGTGTGCCCACGACTCAGTGCACCGCAACCCTAGACTGGCCGAAGCTACCGTGAATCGACAACGCCATCGGCAAGACCGCCATCGCCGAAGCTGCCGGCATCGCCGAACCTCTCGGCGCGGCGCTGCGTTACTCGTTTGCACCCTGGCAGCGGCCGTGATCGCGCTCTCCGCCACCGCCATCCTCCGGGCACAGCATCGCGCCGCGGTGCGCACCCGTAATGTGGTGCAAACCGAGGTCGATCGGCAGGTCGTTTTGGGGCTCGAGCACTGCGCAATCGCCAGCCTCCGCAGCAACCCAGGTTTCTCCGGCGACCTATATGACGCCGACTTCGGCAACACCGCCCGCGTCACCGTCACTCCTGTATCGGCGACCGAGACGCTGCTGTCGGTGTGGCTTCATCCGACGGCCACACAACCGGCAATCGTTCTCCAGATTGACCCCGGCAAACTGTAAAGATGACGGCGGTTTCTTGCAACATTTGATCGACAAGCGCCCGATCGGCAACCTAGATTTCCGCAGGAACTAACCGCAGGAAACGATCGCCATGCCTCCACTCAAAACCTCCTCCCCATTGCAGCGTGTCTTCGGACTTCGAATCGCGGAAAATGTTATCCAGCTAGCCGTTGCAAGCCCCGACAGTGATGGGATTTACGATCTGCAAATCGACGAGGTCGCCTGCACAGCCCCCCATGGCTGGTTTACTGCCGAAGGGACGGCGGCTCTTCAGGAGGCATTGCATCAACTCTCCGCACGCTGGGAAATGCGTCGCAAGCAGGTGGCCGTATCGATCGATGGCGACTTCTGCGTCACTCGCATTGCGATGGGAGCGCGCCATCGCGTCGACGAGGAAATCGAGACGCTCCACAGTCGCGTACAACGATACCTATCCCTCGGACCCGGCGAAAAAATCGTCGGCCACAGCCGTGAGTCCCTGACTGCGGGCACCGATTACGCGGTCACCGCAGTCGTCAATCGAGTCGTGATCGAAGCGATCTACGAAGCGTTCCGACGCGAGAATCTGGATGTGATGTGGGCCGAACCTTCGTTGGTCTCCATTGCGCGTTTGCTGCATCGGGTCCAAGCATCCGACGACCAGCCCATCCTGGTGGCCGACGGATCGGGTGGCCAGTGGGATATCGGGATTGCGCACCAAGGCCGCTTGCTACTCGACTACCGACCCGCGGCGGCACGCTCGGCGGATGGACTGCGCGAAGCGTTACTGGGCCATGTGGAACGATTACGCCGTTTTTGCGATCGACATCGAGAAGTGGCCGCGGGCGATCTGAAGCGTCTGCTGATCTGCGGATCCACCCATACGGTGGCCGGCGCGGTGATTGCTTTCGCAGGCCAAAGCGAGATCGAAGTGGCGGTTTTTAGTGCACCGGAGATACCCGACCTATACCGCATCGATGCCAACAGTCTATTGGTCGATCACACGGCAGCCGTTGCGGCCGTGCTGCCTCTGATGGAATCCCCGCCGGAAGGTTCGATTCCCGACATGTTGGTCGAGGTTCGCCGTGATTCCGATTTAACGTTCACAGCCAAAATGCTACGTTTAACGGCTCCATTGCTGGTTGCTGCGGCCATCCTGCTGCCCATGTTCACAATGGTCGCAAGCGAGCAAGACAAGCTCGAACATTTGCATGCCATCACCATCGACTTGGATCAGCAACTGGTCGCAGCCCGGCAGAGTATCCAAACGTTGGCCGCGAAACGCACTCTGGTCAATCACCTTCAAAGAATCGAACAGCAGACACTGGAAGCCGATTGGAATGATCTGTTTGTTCGCATCACCGGCTGCTTCCCGCCCGAAGCCAAGCTGAACGAACTTCGCTGGCAATCAGGCCAGGACATCGTGCTTGATGGAACGATCACCGAGGAATCGCTCGTCTTCGACATGATCAGCTATTTGAGGCAGTTGCCCGAAGTCCGGGAGGTAGCGTTGCAAGGCACGAGCAACGAGGGACTTGATCGGCAGATTCAGTTCCAGATCCGATTGAGCACCCAACCGGCAAAGTCCGACTCTTCTGTGAAAGAGACCCCCCATGCTTAATAAGTACTATCGCCGCATTTGGATAACCGTTGCATTAGGATGCTTTCTAGCGACAGTTGTGTTTGGTTTTCGCGCTGCCGATGAATATGTTGCCGTTCATCATCAAGTGAAGGACATGCAGCAACTGCAGCGGCAATGGGGCGCAACACAAGTCAAATCCAACGAACTTCAGGAGGCCGAACAACAAGTCGATTCATTACTGAACGACTTAGAGCCAAGAAATCTACGCGACGAACGGCTAGCCGATTTACGAGATAAGGTTGTGGAGCTGGTTCGGCTGTCGGGATGCCGATTGCGAAAGATCCAGCTTGCCGCGGCGACGAAACGACAATGGGGAGGCGGAAATGACGATCCTCATGCGGCAGCCATGGCACAGGACGACCTGCCATCGCGGTACGAACTCCACACCTATGTCTTGGAGCTACGAATCGATGGTCCGTTGCAAGACATTCAAAACTGGATGGCTAGCTTGGCCAGCCAAAGATTACTACTAACGACCGATGTGATGACGCTCTCTTTGGTTGACGAGACCGGCCACATTAGCCTCTCCCTACGGGCCACCCTGTATGGACTTGCTGATGCACCGGAGGACTTCATCGAAGAGATCTAGCATCGATCAGGCCGTGCTTGGGGCGCCCCTGCCCGCACGACGGAATTGCTTTCACATGTTAACTGCACTGGATCGCCATGGATGGCGTGCACTCAAAACGCTGCTGTACATCTTTCGAACGCTGGCTAGCCGTTCCGCTGGTCTGTGCGCTGGCCACATCGGGGCTCTGCCCGACGCATGTTTTCGGCCAGAGCCCGGCCTCACGAGAAATCACCGCGGAGGCTTCAAGCGATTCCGAGACGTCGTTTGATGACCTGCAATCGGCTCCGATGCGGTCACTGACCGCGACCATGCCGTCCACCGCCCGCGGCGCGCTACTGCACCACCGCTCCACAGCCGAGCTACCGCGGTTAGACAATGGCGATATCGATGTGGCTCAAATCTTGGCGACGCGAGGTAGTGTTAGCTTTCGCCAAACCCCATTGTCCGACGTAATCTTTGCGATTAGCAGCGTCTGGGGAGTGAATATCGTCGCCGGCCAAAACGTCGATGGCCAAGTCTCCGGCAGCTTTAACGACGTTCCGCTGACCGAAGTCCTCAGCGCTGTCTTGTCGGCTAACAATTACGCTTACAAGCGAACCGGCAGCACCTTGATCGTGTTACCGGCGGATCAAATCGGTCAGGACGATGCCACGTTTATCACGAAGGTCATCGCGTTACGATCGGGCTTGAGCAATTCGGAACCGTTCCTTGAAACCGCGCGGATGTTGCTCAGCCCTCGAGGAGAGATTCGTTCCATCCATGGCACGTCGAACATCTTGGTAGTGGATTCAAGCGACCGTGTTGCCCAGATCGAAGAACTCTTCGTCGACGTCGGTGGTGATGCCCCTCCCCAACAACCTGGCCCACCGCCTAGCGACATCACGACGCTGCCGGCGGACCTGCCCCGCCCCGCCCCCATAACTCAGCCACCCAGCGACACTGGTCTGGGGATCGCCTACTTCTCGCCTCAATTCACCGATGCGACTAATCTCGCCGAAGCGTTGACCGGTGCGATGGATCCCGACACCATCATCAGTTTGTTCGGGGATGAGAATCGGATCATCGTGCGAGGAAATGATACACAGCTACAACTTGCGTCTCAAATCGTTAGTCAACTCGATCGACCACGTCCTCAAGTGCGGATCACCGCCCTGATTTACGACGTTGGCCTAGACGAGATCGCGAAACTGGGGATCGACTGGTCCCATACATCGACCGACGGAGCGCTCACCACCGGCAGCGGAACAGGCTTACTACCCACCTCCGCGGATGGTGCCGTGCTGGAAGGAACGAACCTCGCTCTGACGCTTCTGAAAGATAAAATCAGCATCACATCGGCACTCAATGCGTTGAATTCGACCGAAGGTGCGAAACTGCTCGCCGACCCCTCGGTGACGGTCGCCGACCGCAATGAAGCGTTGATGAAGATCGTCCAAAAGATTCCCATCACAACGATCGGACAACTGGGCGATTCCGCCGCCACGTTTCAGTCGATCGAATTTGAGGAAGCGGGCATCATCTTGACGGTGACGCCACGGATCAGCCGCGATGGGACCGTGCAGATGGACGTCTCCACCGAATTCAGTGTGTTGACCGGCAATCTGAATGGACAGCCGATTATCGACACCCGCACCGCCGACACGTCGGTGCGGGTCGCCAACGGGCAATCGTTTGTACTGGGTGGCCTGCGACAGAAGTCGGTAAACGAAAAGGTCAAAGGGGTCCCCTATCTAAAGGACATGCGACATTTCGGAAAGTACTTCCGAAGCCACGAGACCGAAGTTACTGAAAGTGAACTGATTGTCTTTATCAAACCTGAGATTGTCGGCCCGTTTAACAATGCCACACCGCGTGAAGCCCACGCCCGGAGCATCAGCAACTTGCAACTCGATCGCATCGCGGTGGCGGACGAATGTCCCTTCGTACCCGATTGCGGCAACCCCTACTGTCCCAATCATCACCCCCAACCACGAGTCAACGCGGGCGGTTCATCCCAACTGATAATGATTGGTGGATTCGGTATCGAGGGACTGCCACCGGTTAGTTTACCGATCGACGAAGAGACGCTGTTCAAGTCACAACAGGGCATGCCACTGGAACCGGCAATCTTGCCGCCTCAACGCGAACAACGCTATCGTCCTCAAGCTACACAGCCTTACTTCGAAACCGCGGGCCGCGTGATGTCGGCAAGGGGAGACGATGCCTATTCCGACGTGCTCGATGCGCCCGTCCACGTGCGGACTCCCGCTCAACGCTAACGCGGCGGGAACTCGGCACCTCGATTCGGCAGCGGATCAATCAAACAGAGACGCGTTCCAGGTCAGTTTGCCTTGCCGCAGTTTGACCAGTGGAGGCTGAATCGCGACGACTTCGATACCCTGCACTTTGTCGCCGACGTGTAGGGTTCGCATCGTTTCCTGCACCCGCAGCACCGCCGACGGGACACCAACGTCGATAAAGCCGATCACGCAAACTTCATTCACAGCGGCAGAGGGTATGGCCCGTTCCACTTCCGTCCCCGGAAAGAGAAACGGATTTTCGCGTTCAGGAAAAGGCAACACCACCGCTTCGACGACTCCCGCGGAAGCGACTTGCTGATCGTCGCCAAACGCCTGACGCACCTCGGCCGGCGCGTGCTGCATCACCATAGGCAACAGGCTTTCCGATCCTTCACCGCCACATCCCAGCGACAACGGAATCAAAAAGCAGGCCAGGGCGGCAACGGTGGCAACCGAAACGTTCATCGAAGTAACTCTTGCTGGAAATAGAGGAGCGTTCAAGAACATGCAAAACGCAAGTAACCGTATCGCAGTCTAGGTTTTTCCCCACGCCGCGCTATCCTCGCCGGTCATTCCTCAGGCACGCGGCACCGGAACGCCAACGCCCAGAACCGACGAGGAGGATTGGGTCGATTGCACGGATCTCCGCCAACACGCTCGGCACTCCGATCAGGCGGTCCAATGCCAAGCCAACCGGCAGCGTGGAGCCACACCACACCTCGACCATGTTCGCTTCCTACCGTTGTTTCACAGACGCGACTGGTGATCGCGTGGCGACTTGTGTCAATGGACCTGAGGGGTGTGCTAAAATCAGTGGCTCAGGCCGCCCCGCAGGTCGGCTTGCACTTTCTGTTTCAACAAAAGGATCCCCTTTGATGAACCGACTGTTTTTTGCCGTGGCCTTCGGCTGCTGGGTTTCTGCAATCGGCCTCTCCCCGGCCTGTTCGCAAGATTCCGCAGCGACACAGAAAAACTATCTCTCTAACGAATTCGTACCGGATGATGCGACGGCCGTTGTCATTGCCTCTCCGGCAGGCATGCTCACCTCGCCCGCCATGGAGATGCTGCCGATCGAAATCGTGCAAGCGCAGATGCTGGAATTGGTTGGCGTCGATCCATTGCATATCAATCAAGCCAAACTGGTACTCGGCATGCCCGGCCCCAATGGCCCCCAAGCCGGGCTGGTCTTGAAACTGAATCAAGACTACGCAGTCGGTGACCTAAAACCTGAAATCTTCCTAGACACCGAACCGCATGAACTGTCGGGATTGTCGGTCTATCCGATCGACGGTCCTCCTGGAACGGTTCTGTTCCGCAAAGACGCACGGACCTTCTTTGTCTCCACCGGTGGTTACCTGTCGTTCATGCTGGAGGCGAACGATGGCGCCGGACCGCTGCCGACGTTACTGAAAAAGGTCCCCAACAAAGGTGGACTGACGGCGGTAATGGTCATGCAGCAGATCGAACCGATGCTGACCGGTTTCCTGCGGCAAGGTGCCGACGAAATGCCTCCGCAACTGCAACCGCTGACCAGTCTCCCTAAACTCACCAATGCCTTGGTGATCAATGCCAACCTACAGGGGGCGATGAGTGCTGAAACGACCATTGTGGCTCTCTGCCAGGACGAGTCGGCCGCAGTCGAAATGGAAAGCATCCTCAACAATGCGATCGATTTTGGTCGCGATCAAGTTTTGCAACAGGCGAGCCAGAACACCAACGAAGGGGATGCGATTCAGCAAGCGACGACGCAATACATGATTCGAGTCTCCACAAAGCTGACCGACATGCTGCGTCCCTCGCGTCAGGGCAGTCGCCTGACCATCCACACCGATGGCCAAGTCGGAACGATGGGCGTGCTGGCAGGTTTGATGCTGCCGGCGATCCAAAGTGCCCGCAGTGCCGCTCAACGGATGAGCTCGTCCAACAACCTCAAACAAATTGGCTTGGCGTTTCACAACCACCATGATGCGTTCAGGCAGTTGCCAGAACCCGCGATTCGCGACGCAGCGGGTAAGCCACTGCTCAGTTGGCGCGTCAAGATCCTACCCTTCATCGAAGAGAACGCTTTGTACGAGCAATTTCACCTCGACGAACCGTGGGACAGCGAACACAACCTAACGTTGATTCAGCAGATGCCTGCAATCTACGAACACCCTGCCCTGCCCCTTGCCCCCGGCACGACGGTCTATCAAGTGCCGGCCGGCGAAGGCCTGATGTTTAACCAGAACGGACCCACCCGCTTCCGAGACGTCTTGGATGGAACGAGCAACACCATTATGGCGTTCGAAGCGAATGCGGAAGCCGCCGTCCAATGGACCAAGCCTGCGGATACTCCAATCGACATGAACGACCCCTTGAGCGCGGTTAATGAATTGCCCACGGGCGGATTCCAAGCCTTATTCGGTGACGGTTCGGTGCGAGTCATCCAAACCTTTGACATCGATACGCTACGGGCACTGTTCACTCGAGCCGGTGGGGAAGTCATCAACGGTGGGTTCTAGGATCCAATTCTAGAGCCACTTGGCCAATGCTTTCTCCAGCCTCGGTATCGAGACCTTTTCGGCGGTGCCGAGCGGCTGGGCAAAAAGACTGATGCGCAGCTCCTGCAACAGCCAACGCAAGTGCTCCACTTCCGCGGAGGCTCCGGCCTGTTGATCGTCAGCAGCTTGTGCGGCATCGAGCCGTTCCGCCAATGCGTCCAACGACGCGGTCGCTTCTCGATCGCGACTCTCCCCGCCACTGCGGAGTTTATCCAGTCGATAAGCGATTCCGTTGAAATACCGCGGATAGTGCTGCAGCCAGTTCCATGGTGTGTGCGACAGGAATCCCTCGGCCGTCAAGAAACCGATCTGCTGCTCGACATCTTCGAGTGCGTATTGGAACCGCCCTTTGCCAAGTGTTTCCCACTCACGGCGCGCCGTTTGGTAGGCCTCTGACCAGGCGGGCAGCCACTTCGCAATCTGCTGCGTGGCGATCGCAATCCTTTGCCCACGATCGACCCGCCGTGCTTCAAATTCCGCTGGGGTGCGCACCAGCGGTTGCTGGTCGACAAATGCCAGGCGAGCAATGAGATCGGCGATGGCGGATTCGAAACGGTCGGTCGGCAAGACGCGAGCGAGCAACAACTTGGCTCGGTCGCCACCGGGTAACCAGCGAACCTGGCTGCGCAGTTCTTTACGTTCCAAGATCGCATATAGGCGCGTCAATCCCGAACGGGTCACCGCTTCGGCCGTCGCCGCATCGGCGAACAACCGCAGTGACACCGCATCCCCGTCATCGGTCAGCGCGGGAAACTGCTCGACACGGACACCGCCCCGCTCGACCACCACGCGTGCTTCCAACCCTTCCTCGGGAAAGGCTCGCAATCCCGAGCGCGTGACGACCGCCGCAGCCGCACTCGCCGCCGGATGCCCGCTCGCTTCTTCTTCGACCCCCAGTTGCGATCGCACACCGGCAACACTGCGGTCACTCGCTAAAGTCTGACCGGCGTCGTCGACCACATTAACCAACGCCTGCAAGTGCTGCGGAATCTTGTCTGTCGAAAAATCGCTCGGTTCGATTTTGATGTCCGCACGTTGTGACAAACTGCGACACAGGGCGGGCAAAAAAGGGACTTCGCCGAACTGGGGAGCGAGCTGCTCGCAGACCGCCTTTGCCACGTCGGCCGCCGGCACTAGGTTGCGACGAATTCGCTTGGGTAACGATTTAATCATCGACGTCACTTTGGCTTCCAATAAACCGGGCACCAACCAACCGAGGCGGTGATCGGAAACCTGAGCCAACGCTGTCTGCGGCACGGTAATCGTCAACCCATCGCGAGGCGAACCGGGTTCGTAGTGGTATTCGACCGGTAACCGCGTGCCGCCCACATCCAGCACATCGGGAAACTGTTCCGAGGAGATACTATCCATGATGCCGGGCAACAAATCGCCCGGCGTCATATAGGGCGTCTCCTCATCGTCGGTTGTCAGCGGCTCGCGCAACCACTGATCGAGTTCACTAGGCGTGCGCAAACGCTTGGTCCACTGCGGCACCTCAAGCTGTCGATCCCAGCGTTCCAAACTTGTCCGGTCGACGACATCGGCTGGCAAACGAAGCTGATAAAACTGCTGGATCAACAGCGGATCGATCACGAATTCGCGTTGCCGAGCCTTCGCCATCAGTTGATCGATCCATTCCCGCAACTGTCGATTGTGCCGCACAAAGCGGGCTTTGGTGGGTAAAGCTTGTTCCACTAAACCTTGTTCGATCAGCAATTCGCGCGCGGTGGTGGGATCGATTGGTGCCAGTGCAACACGCCGGCGCAGAACGACCGGCAGGCCAAACAAATTGACCCGTTCATAACAAAACGCGCCGCCTGCTTTTTGGCTCCAGTGGGGCTCGCTGTAGCTGCGCCGGACCAGATGAGCGGCCAATTGCTCGAGCCATTCGGGCTGAATCCTCGCTACCGTTCGCGCATAAGCGCGGGTCGTCTCGACCAATTCCGCCGCGACGATCCACTTTGGTGGCGATGCGGCGATCCCCGAACCGGGCCACAAGCTGAGCTGTAAACCACCGGCACCGAGGTAACGATTTTTGTCGGTCAGTTGGGCAACGCCCGACAGCAACCCCGTCAGCAATGCTTGATGAATCGCGTCGTACCGATCCTCCGCCAAAATCGGTTCCTCCGCCGAAGCGGCATCGACCAGCCGCGGCGGACCGATCTTTGCACCGGAGGTCCGACGCGACGCCGATCGACCTTTCCGATCATCGCCAACGTCACCCACAAAGCCTCTCAGTTGTCGGTAGACATCGTTCCATTCGCGCAGCCGCATGTAGGAGAGGAAACGACTGCGGCAGGCCTTCTGCAGTCGGCTCCGCGAGAGTGCTTCTTGCTGTTGGTGATAGAAATTCCAAATCCTTAGATAGCTTAGAAAGTCACTACGGGCGTCGCGAAAAATTTCATGAGCCTCATCGGCGGCTTGCCGTTTGTCCGGCGGGCGTTCGCGAGGATCCTGCACTTCAATCGCCGCGGCGATCACCAGCACCTCTGGCAAGACGCCGTATTCCTTCGCCGCAAGCAGCATGCGTCCCACGCGTGGGTCGACCGGCATCCGCCCCAACTGATTACCGATCTCGGTCAACTGCTCTCGATCACCGAGCGCGCCGATTTCATACAGCGTTTTCAAGCCTTCGCGAATCGCTTCAGGGCGTGGGGGATCGAGGAACGGAAACTCCGTGATCGGCCCCAGCTTCAGCGTCTTGGTTTGCAGAATCACCGACGCCAAGTTGGTCCGCCGAATCTCCGGCGTGGTAAAGGGGGGCCGGCTGAGGAAATCTTCTTCACTGTAAAGCCGTACGCAAACTCCGGGGCCGATGCGACCGCAACGACCGGCCCGCTGATTGGCACTGGCTTGGCTGACCGCTTCAATTGGCAGCCGCTGCACTTTGCTGCGAGTGCTGTAACGGCTGATCCGGGCCGTCCCGGCGTCGATCACATAATGAATCCGCGGCACCGTCAAGGAGGACTCGGCAACATTGGTCGCCAACACAATCCGACGTCCGTTTCCGGTGGGATTAAAGATCCGTTGTTGCTCGGCTTGCGGCAACCGCGCGTACAGCGGCAACAATTCCAACGAGCCCCCATGGCCGAGCCGTTTGAAATGGCCGGCCAAGCGATGGGAGACCTCGCGGATATCACGTTCGGTTGGCAGAAACACCAGTGCATCGCCGCGACCTTCGCGGACCACTTCTTCGACGCCCGCGATCACGTGACGCGCTAAGTCGTACGTCGAAAGTCCTTCCTCGTCGCCTTGTTGCGAGACAATTTCCCAGGGTAGGTAACGCATTTCGACGGGATAACCGCGACCTTCGACATTGACGATCGGAGCCGGCCCGGCTTCGTCGGAAAAATGCTCGGCAAACCGTTCGGCGTCAATCGTCGCACTGGTGATAATGATTTTTAAGTCGGGTCGTTTGCCTTGCAGTCGACGCAGATACCCCAGCAGAAAATCGATATTCAGCGATCGCTCGTGAGCTTCGTCGATAATGATCGCGTCGTAGCGCTCCAGAAAGCGGTCGCCCTGCGTCTCGGCCAACAGAATGCCATCGGTCATCAGCTTGACCAGCGTCGTGGGGGCGGTCTGGTCGGCAAAGCGAATTTTGAAACCCACGGCATGCTCGCACGCCAGTTCCTCTTTCATTCGAGCCGCAATGGAGCGTGCCGCCAGCCGACGTGGCTGGGTGTGACCGATCATCGCAGCCCTGCCCAACCCCGCTTCCAAACAAAACTTCGGCAGTTGCGTACTTTTGCCGCTACCGGTTTCGCCACAAACCACGATCACCTGGCGCTGCTGGATCAGTTGAACAATCGCATCGCGGTGAGCCGCAATCGGTAATTCCTCGGGACAATCGACCTGGGGTCGCATGGCCAAGCGTTGCTGATGAACCGCAATCGAAGCGTCCAGAGACAGCTGAAAGCGTTGCTGAGCCTCTTCAAAAGGCTGGCCAGCCGCCTGCCGATCGAGGACCGTCCGCCATGCGCGGCGCAGCCGAAAACGATCGGCCAGCAAAGCATCGTCGATCGGCGGTGTGTGTGGAGAAGCAGGTTTCACGGCGTTGGTAGTTGCGGTTTAGGGGGCGTCGTTATCAATCGAGGTCGACACCGCAGGCGCAGCCATGGTTCGCCCCACGCAGACCGATCGATAGACCTGTTCCACAGCCGCGTCGTGGACATCGACGGCCAAGTTCTGCTGCACCCAAACGCGGCCAGCCCGACCGTAGGCGGCTCGCCGCTGTGGATCCTCAAGCAACTTCAAGATCGCATCGGCCAAAGCAACGGGAGATTTGCGTGGCACCAGCAAACCGGTTCCCCCATCTTGAACCGTTTCCAAAAAACCACCCAATCGCGAAGCGACCACGGGGACTTCACTGGCCAGGGCTTCGCAGGCAGTCAAGCCAAACGGCTCGTCCAGCGATGGACAGAGGCAGACATCCGCCGCACCAAAGATCCGCTCGATATCCATCCGTGTATCCAGGATGTGGATCGCATCGGAAAGCTGCATGCGGTCGATCTCTTGCCGCAACTGTTGGCCGTACTCATGCGACTCGGTGCCGACAAAAACCAGTCGAGCTGTGGGGAATCGGTCGAGCACTTTCGGCAGGGCGTGCACCGCTGTGAGTTGTCCTTTGCGGCGGACGATGTGGCCGGCGAGCAACAGCATGAGCGCTTCGGAGGCTATTCCAATCTCCTCGCGAACCTGCTGTCGCTGGGTCTCCACGAGAGGATGAAATCGCTGCACATCGATCGGATTGTGGATCATTGAAATCCGTGACCGACGGACCAAATTCCAACGGCGATGAAACGCCTCGTTGACCTTCGAGACGGCAATCACATGATCGGCCAAGCACCAGTGAACCTGGATTTTGTTCGAGTGCGCGGTGGAAATACACGGCACACCAAACAGACGACGCAGCGAAACGCCAAAGTTAAAGCCACGGCTGGTGTGACCGTGAACCAGCTCAATCTGCTGTTCGTTGATGAAGTCGCGAATCCGGCGCAATTCATCGAGCGGCCAACGCTGTAGCGCACTCGGGACGTGCTGCACACCGGTGTCGGCGACCGACTGGGCGACGTAGCTGCCCGCAGGGGTCAGCATCCATACTTGGTGACCGGCCTGGCTTTGGCGCACCGCCAACTGCACGGCGTACTGGAGCGCACCGTTCATGGTGGCGCCCCCACTGGTCATGTGCATGATTCGCATCGTTCACCAATCCATCAGGCTCACCAACAGATCTTGTCAGCGTCAAAAATGGGACCTTCCACGCACGTCCGTTTGTAGTCCCACTGACCATCCGACTGCCGAACTTTGGCCACACAGGAGAAACAGATTCCGATCCCACAGGCCATCGGCGTTTCCATTGATACTTGGCAGCGGATTTGATGAGCAGCAGCCACGTCGGCGGCTTTTTCCATCATGATTTCCGGCCCACAACAGACGATTCGGATCGCATCCTTGGCGGTCGTCGTCGCGACGGTTGTCAACAACTGCTCCAACACGACCGGGACCAGCGCTTGCTGTCCCGCGGTCCCGTCATCGGTGCAAAGTTGCACGTCCACACCGCAATCGCGAAAATCGTCCACCCCGGCGAGCAACTCCGCGGTGCGGGCTCCATACACCAGTGACACGCGCTGCGCCCAGCCACTCGGGCGATCGCCAAACGTTTGGACTCCGAGCGCCTCTTTGGCGACTGCCACGAAAGGGGTCTGTCCGATACCGCCGGCAACCATCACTAGATGCTCGCAAGGTTCGGGAGCAAAACCGTTGCCGAGCGGTCCCCAAAGGGTGACTTGGCTGCCGACAGCAGCTCGTGCCAAACAAGTGGTCAACTTGCCTTTGCGGATGTAGACCAAATCGATCGTTGCAGGCCGGCCTGCTTCATCCAGCCCCACATTGAACACCGCCAACGCACGCCCGATCAGCGGATCATCCAGCCCGGCGATGCGGATCATGACAAACTGCCCCGGCACAACGCGACGAGCAATCTCCGGTGCATTCAAACGCACCAAAAATGTCTCACGCGCGATTTCACGATTCGCGACGACCGCCGCATCGACTTGTTGCAGTTGATCGGCGTAGTGTGCCGCATGCAGCGAGTGGCTCACAGTCTTAACGTCCTCTGTTCTTGCCGGGCGATCGTTTACGGTCTGCCGCGGGCCGCCCTTGGCCGGCGGATTTGCCAGTTGATCGCCCGCGGGTCTTGTCGCCAACCGTCTTGCGACTGGTCCGTTTGTTAGCGGTCCGTTTGGCAGTCCGCTTGGCCTTGTCCTGTTTCTCGGGTTCGGTTTCGGCTCCGATGATCGAACCGGTTCGCGACGTCGATGCCGAGAGATCCATTTTCAGTTCGCCGCGTGCCGCTGGAGGCTGCTTACCGGGCTTACGGGGTTTACCGGCGGCCGGCCGTGGCTTGGTAGCCGCTGGAGTTTTGGCGCGAGGTGACTTACCGCGAGGTGACTTGGCGGCCGATGGCGATGTGCCCGATCGGGTTCGCGCGGCTTTGGGCTTGCTTGCTTTTTTGGTCTTCGGCCGCGGCGGTGCGAATGAATCGCCGTCAACGTCCTCTTCCCCTTCACCGCTCGCCCGCATCGTTCCGGCATGAGCCTCGGCCTTGAGCTTCTTTATTTCGTCAAAACCGAGCTGACGATAGGCACCGACCGGCAATTCCCCCAATCGCAAGGGCCCGATCGCGATGCGGCGTAGTTGCTGGACCTTGTGGCCCAAGCGTGCCAAGATGCGGCGGATCTCGCGGTTCTTCCCTTCGCGAAGAGTGATCTCCATCTCGGTAGCTTTGCCGCGGGCTTTGCGAATCCGAGCCCCTTCGACGCGGACGCGTCCTTCAGCGATGAAGATGCCTTCTCGCATTTTTTTCATCGCTTCGGGCGTCACCTGCCCGGCGACGGTGACTTGGTAGACTTTCATCACCCCGTAACGGGGGTGCGTCAATTGATCGGCCAACGCGCCATCGTTGGTCATCAGAATCAGCCCCTCGCTATTGCGATCGAGCCTACCGACGGGAAAGACGCGGTATTCGGGGGGAATCAAATCGATGACACGTGGCCGCCCCATCGGGTCGCGGTTGGTGGTCACCACCCCGGTCGGCTTATGCAGCACGAAGTACACCATCTTGGGCATACTCAATCGTGAGCCGTCGACAAAAATCTTGCTCTGCTGCGGATCGACCGTCGATCCCAAGCGGTCGACGATCTCGCCGTCGATTTCGACCCGTCCTTCGGTAATGTAAGCTTCGCATTGACGTCGACTACCCAGACCGGCGGCGGCCAACACTCTCTGGAGCCTTTGCTTGCCGCCGGCAGCTTGGTTGCCGCCCGCCGCCGGCGCAGCGGAACGCTTGGTCGTCTTGCGACTACCAGTTTGAGAAGCACGACCAGCGGAACGTTTGGGAGCAGCCATTCAGGGAAAGATCGGTAGGGGATTGTCAGAGCTAGTTGAAAAAACAGGGTTCAACTCGCCAGATTAGCACAAAACCTGTCTTGACGCTCTGGGCAGTCAAGGATTCCCGGCAGTTACTCGTACCGCACCGCAAACCGAATACGAAACCGGATGCTTGGTGTCGGTCGCGAGCCCCCTGAGTGCAGAAAAAAAATCACCCCGCCTGCCGCTACCGACCGAAGTGCCACCAGGGCGACGCGTCGCGGTACAGGCGATCACGAACCGGCTCGGCAAGCGGTTTCGAGTACTCGCGTGGGCGGGCAGCTTGTTCTTCGACGCCGATGTCGTTCTGAGGAAACGGATCGTGGATGACCGCTCGGTTCTGCTGCAATTGAATCGGCCCCGGCGGTGCCAACAGCGGTCGCTGGCGGCAGCCTATCGACAGCAGCAGGAGGCAGCAGAACAGGAAGGCGAAAGTTCGCATTGCACTAGCTTTAACGGTTGGAGAAGGACGTGTGCGGGCGGACCGCTGAGGGATACTAGCCAAATCGAAGGCGGTAAGCCAAGACGTTCCTAGCCCGGCTTGCGTTTCATCGGCGCCGGTGCGAAAGACGCACCAGCGACAGCACGCCGAATTGCCCAGAATGCTAGCTTGAGAAACGGTTTTGCCGATCGGCGAAAGCCTGTCACGGCGGTGACTCATCTTTGGGAGGGGGCCCCACCCTATACGGCGACGCCTAAACCACGCTTAATTGTCCGACAATTCGACAAAGCGCTATGGCAACTGCATGGCCAGGACCGTGCTCGCCCGGTTATTTAGCTCGATTTCCGCAACCCCCGAACAAGCGGGCAACAGCAGCGTGCCGCCCGTTGGCAGCGAATATTCGGCATCGTCGCAATGCACCACGGCGGAGCCTCGCGGGACGGTCAAAATCACCAATTGCGGCGTATCGCCGACCGTCCATTCCCCCTTTCCCTCCGCCCGATGGAGTTGGAATTTGTCACAGGCGACCAACCGTTGCCAACGCCCGCCAGCCGAAGCGGGCGATTGGACGCCAACCGGGCCGCGTTGGTAGTCGGTCACCTCCAGCGCTTGCTCGACGTGCAATGGTCGCGAATTTCCTTGACCATCGACGCGGTTCCAGTCAAACAGGCGAAAGGTGGTGTCGCTGGCTTGCTGGATTTCAGCAACCAACAAGCCTGCCCCCAAGGCATGCACGGTGCCCGCGGGAATAAAAACACAGTCGCCCGGCTGAGGTTCGAGGATGTGCAATACTTCGCTGGTTCGTCCAGCGGCCATCGCCCGAGCCAATTCGTCGCGGCCGACACCCGCCTGCAAGCCCGCGTAGATTTTGCTGCCCGGCTTTGCATCGACGATGTACCACGCTTCGGTTTTCCCCAAATCGGGCGGCGTTAGCTGGGCAGCGTAGCGGTCACTGGGATGCACCTGAACCGACAAGTCTCGGTTACAATCGAGATACTTCAGCAACAGTGGGAAGCTGGTCCGCCGTTGGCCACGCGGATCGAGCTGATCTTTGCCGAACAGTTCGGTGGGGAACTCGCGCACGATTTCGCCTAGCGTTTTGCCTGCCAGGGCACCGTTGGCGACACGGCTTTGGTCGTCGCCATGGTCGACGACTTCCCAACTCTCCGCAGCGGTTTTGTCAGCCGGCAGCGGTTTTCCCAAGACTTCGCCTAACCGCCGACCACCCCACAAGTAGTCACGCAAGACAGGCACGAACTGCATTGGATAGAGCATCGCTACCTTCCCTCCTTAAAAGCGTCTTAAACGTTTCAAACGTCATATGCGACGTTTCGTCGGTCCACCTCACCAAAACCTTGGTTGGTAGTTAAACTGGTTTGCGTCGCCGGCACCAGACCGTCACGTCGGCCCGACGGCCCGACGGCCCCAAGCCGCCTGCGAAACCTACCAGTCCCTCCATCAAACGATGCCCTAGTCGTTTGCAGCTCATTCGGAAACCGTTCGATCGTGGAATTGCCATCCCGTCCCAAAGATAACCTGTTCGATGACTCGACGATGACCTTCGGGGAGCATCTCGAAGAACTGCGAAGTGCCTTGCGAGGAGCCGTAATTTGGCTGGCCATTGGGCTGGCGATCGGATTGGTCTTCGCCGACCGATTGGTCAATTTTGTCCAAGCTCCGTTGCAAGAAGCGATTCTGACATTTCGTGCCGATCGAGCGATCGCCATGCGCGGGCTCGATCCGGCCGATAACGCGTTGCGGCCCCTCAAACAGTTTCTGGTCGAAAACGCCTTTGAGATCGAAACGGTTTTCCTGGTCCCTTCAGCGAAAGAACTGGCGGCGAAGACAGGCCCGGCTGACTCCAAACCGGCCGACCCAAAACCGGCCGACGCCAAACCGGCTGACACCAAACCGGCTGACACCAAACCGGCTGACACCAAACCGGCTGACACCAAACCGGCTGACACCAAACCGGCCGACACCAAACCGGCTGACACCAAACCGGCTGACACGAAACCGGCTGACACGAAACCGGCTGACACGAAACCGGCCGACACGAAACCGGCCGACACGAAACCGGCCGACTCCGAAACGCTGCCGCTTCCGCCTTTCATTCAAGCCGAACAGGCCGACCTGGAAGCCTTGCTGGGCAGTGAACTGGACCCCAGTCAACTGCAGCGACAGGTCATGATGCGCCCCGCCTCGGCTGGGTTAAATTCGCACAAGACCGAGGAAGGCTTCATGATTTGGATCAAAGCGGGCCTGATGATCGGTGCGGTGATCGCCAGCCCCATGATTTTCTACAACCTGTGGGGCTTTGTCGCTGCGGGCCTGTACGACCACGAGCGTCGTTACGTTTACGTTTACCTGCCTGTCAGCGTGGTGCTGTTTACCGCCGGGGTGTGTCTCGCCTTCTTTGTGGTGTTGTACTACGTCCTCAACTTCCTGCTGACATTTAACGCCGGAATGAATGTCGATATCCAGCCACGGTTGAGCTATTACATGAATTTCGTGCTGCTGCTGCCGCTCGGCTTTGGCATCGCCTTTCAATTGCCGATCATCATGCTGTTCCTGGAACGGATCGGCATCTTCACCGTCGAGTCGTACATAAGCAGTTGGCGGATTGCGATCCTGGTGATCTGCATTGCTTCGATGATCCTCACGCCCGCCGATGTGACCAGCATGGTTGCCTTAGCCATCCCGCTGATTTTCTTGTATTTCCTTGGAATCATGATGTGCAAATACATTCCTCGTGGGCGTGGCCTGGGCAGCGCGGCGCTTGACCCGCGATAGCGTTTGCCAAGCATGCGGGCGCGGGGAAATCTTTCGCGACAGCGACCTTGATGAGGCGATTTGTCGCAATAGATAGCCCCTGACCGCCGCGAAGATTTCCAGCCGGTCGGCTATACTGATTGCGGACCACGCATTCGTTTTCTACTCTCCACCCTCCCGTTACCGCATGCCAACGACCGCCCCACTTCCTCTCCCCGACGCCCCCGCACCCGCTGCGGTCGAACGCGTCCGATATGACGAAGACCTGCCCCGATTTTTCCTGACCACCATGGTCTTGTGGGGCGTCATCGCCGCGGTGGTGTGGCTGGCGGCGATTGCCATGCTGGCGGTTCCGACCTGGCAAGAGACCGCATCCCAACTTTCGTTTGCGAGCCTGCGTCCGCTGGCCGTGCGACTGTTGGTGTTTGGCTTTCTGTCCAACGGTCTGTTTGCAGCCAGCTACTTTGCGCTACAGCGCTTGACGAGCAACGGCTTGCAACAGGCCCTCGGCGGGATGCATCTCTGGGGCTGGCAGGCGTTCGTGGTCCTCAGTTTGGTGACTTCGCATTGGCTGAGCCAGATGTTTTTCTTGGCCATCTGGTTACTGTACGCCGCCAACGTCGGCTCGATGATTTCGGGACGCCGACGTCGCGGGTTATTCATTACCAGTTGGTTTGTCGTGGCCTCATTAGTCGCCACACCGCTGTTGTACGTGCTCAGCATGCTGTCGGGGGTCAACGGCTTGGCAGGGGTGATACACGCCGCCGACCAGCCTTCTTGGCTGAGTGGAACCGATGACGCGCTGCTGTATTGGGCCACCGGTCGTTCTCTGCTCAGCTTTCTAATTGTCGCTCCGGTATTGGGAGTGCTGTATTACGTCATCCCCAAGGCGACCGGAAAACCAATCCACAGCTATCGCATGGCGGTCATTCACTTTTGGTCACTGGTCGGACTGGCGGTATGGGCTGGGCCGCAAAATCAGCACCTCACGCCACTGCCTGCGGGACTTGATTCACTAGGCATGTTCTGCGGACTGTTGATGGCGTTGGGAGGCTTGGCTGGCGCGATCAACCTCTGGCGGAGCCTCGGCATGGCGCGCGACATGCGCGACGACACCGCGGTCGCGTTCATGCGTTGGTCGGTCGTGGCCTACGCCGTCTATGTCGTCGACAGCGGCTGGCTGAGCCTGCGGCAAATGTCTGCGAGCGTTCAGTACACCGACTGGACGGTGGCCAATTCCCAACTGATGCTGCTGGCGTTTGCCGGCCTGGGCGTGCTGGGTGCCGGGACATGGATCTGGCCGCGGTTGGTCCAGACCAACCGTGTCGAATCCCCCGCCCTGTTCTGGAGCGTTCGACTGCTGGTGATTGGTGTGGCGATCGAAGTGCTGACCCTGTATGTCGCCGGCTATCGGCAAGCGACGATGCTAATGGGACTGGACGAGACGGGCCGTTTGACGCATCCCGAATTTGTCGACGTGGTGGTCGCCAACACGCCGCTGCTGTGGCTTCGGCTAGCTGGCTGGTCGATCGTGCTACTCGGGCTGCTGACTTATGCCGTGGCTTTGCTGCGTATGCATGCCGGTCGGCCGCATACTTATCAACCGGCCATCGCCGAAGCGGTCCGAGAAGACCGCGGCGAGCCGCTCGCCGCGACCGCTCCACACCCCAGTCCACTGCGATCGGCTCCGGTGCTGGAAACCGCCATCAAGCTGGATCAGTGGAAGCAAATGCGTTGGCACCACGATCTGGAACGCTTTCCAGTGCGTATGATGTTTCGCGTGGCCATCCTGCTGCTGATCGGGATCGGGATGGCGCTCTTGCCGACGCCATGGCAGGGCTCCGGCGAAGCGTCGGTGGCGACGCATCCTTACACTCCGCTGGAACTGGCAGGTCGTCAGATTTTCGTTCGCGAAGGTTGCGTGCAGTGCCATACCCAAACGGTGCGTCCGCTAGTCGCCGAGTCGATTCGTTACGGCGACTTCAGCCGACCCGCTGACAGCGTCCACGACCGTCCCAGCCTGTGGGGTGAGCGTCGGGTCGGTCCCGACCTCGCTCGTGAAGGTGGCAAACGCAGTCACCTCTGGCATTGGCAACATCTGGAAAACCCGCGTCATGAATTGGCGTCGCCGGGCAGCTTGATGCCAGCCTACGATACTTTGCTCGATCAGCCGCTCGACTACGAAGCGATCGTGGCGCTGACACGTCGGTTTGCCGCCCAGCCCGACGCGGTCGATACCGATGCCACAATCGAAGCCGCCAAGGCGCAGGCCGAAGCGATTACGGCAGACTTGATCGCTGAAGGTGGACCGGTTTACCGTGGGGAGCGACTGGTGCTGGAATCACGAGGTTTGGCTCTGCTGGCTTACTTGCAAGGCTTGGGAACAAGCGGCGTCGATGCTCCGGCAACCGCCACCGAGCCGCCCGGTTCGTCGACACCTTCGCTACCCGAACAAGTCACCCAGTCCCGACGATCCATGGGCGGCTCCGAAGCGCGTTCCAATCCTCCAGCGATGCTTCCTGTCCTTTTCATTGGAGTCCCTCAATGACTCAATCGAATCCATCCCCTGGCCCTTCCAAGGATTCGGCAGCTACCGCCTCCGACGATTCTCAACCGGTCGTTTACGATGGCATTCAGCTCGGCGATGGCTCGCTTCCGCTGTGGTGGAAACTGCTCCTCGGAGCCATCGTGATCTCGCCGCTGCTGTACTTCCCCTACTTTCATGCGGGTGCCGCCGGACGCAGCCCCACCGAACGTTTCGAGACCGCACTAGCAGCCAACTCGCGGTTGCAGTTCGCCGAAATTGGTGAACTGACCGCCGACGAACCAACCTTGGTGCGGTTCCTCGGCGAACCGCAATGGCTGAGCGTGGGACGGAGCGTGTTCAAAACCAACTGCACTCAGTGCCATGGGATTCATGGCCAAGGCAAGGTCGGTCCGAACTTGACCGATGACCAATACAAGAACGTGAAGCATCTCGAAGACATCGTGACGGTGCTGAAGAAGGGCGCCGGTCAAGGCCAAATGCCGGCTTGGACGGGCAAACTGAACGAAAACGAAATCATTCTGGTGTCTTGCTACGTAGCCAGCCTTCGCGGAACCAACGCGGAGGGAGGAAAAGGCGCCGAAGGTCAATCCATTGCTCCTTGGCCGACCGCTTCGCAAGCTTCGGCACCCACGTCCAACACCGAACAAACTCCGGAGGATTCCTCAGATGAATCGTAACTCTCTGCTCTGCACCGCCGCTGCGGTCGCTGTAGCAATCGCAGGCTGTAGCAATGAAGATTCCGTCACCACGCAGTCGTTTGAACCCAACCTTGTGCATGCCTACAAGTACGAATTGAAAGAGGGCGTGCCGATGCAGCAGGTCCTGGATGACACCAATTGGGCCGTCCAAGAATTATTCGGCACCGCGGAGTCTCCGAAGCTACCCGATTTAATCGGGGAGGACGAGGATTTGGCAGCGGTAGTCCATGCCGATCACTTGCTGAAGGGTCAAGCGCTCTACAAAGAACATCTCTGTGTCACCTGCCACGGCGCGACCGGCAACGGACGTGGCGAAACGGCCGCTCTGTCCACCCCTTATCCGCGTGACTATCGCTTGGGCGTCTTCAAATTCAAGAGCACCACGAAAAACGCCAAGCCGACTCGGGATGATCTGGCAACAATCATCCGAGGGGGGGTTTCAGGAACGATGATGAAGGCGTTGCCGAATCTGACCGACGAAGAAGTCGATGCGTTGATCGATTATGTTGTCTACCTTTCCTGGCGAGGCGAAGTCGAACGAGCGATGATCGATGATGCGATCTTGGAGCTCGACGTTGCCGGTGGCGAACGGATCATCAACCCCGCTTTCCAGGGCTCGGCTGTCGAAGAAGAAGCCGAAGTGTTTGATGAAGCGTGGGAATACGCGACCGACCACGTGGTCGATATCGCCGAAGATTGGCTCGATGCAGAGGATGAGGTTGTCGAAGTCGAACTGCCCAATGACGATGCCATTCCCGTCCCGGCCTCCAACGCCGAGTTTCGCGAAATGCTGGACGGCGACCAAGCGGAAGTGCTGCTCGCCTCGGTCGAACGCGGTCGACAACTGTTTCGTGGCAAGATCGCTGCCTGCAGCAAGTGCCATGGCAACGAAGGCAAAGGCGATGGCCAGACGACCGACTACGACGACTGGACCAAGGATTGGACCGTCCGCGTTGGCTTGAAGCCCGAAGATCGCGATGCCCTGATTCCGCTGATGGCACGCGGGGCGCTGCCACCCAAAAACATTCACCCCCGAAATTTCTCGGAAGGAATCTTCCGCGGCGGATCGTCCCCCGAAGATCTCTACCGACGGATCACCGTAGGCATCGCCGGGACGCCCATGCCTGCGGTCACCTACGTGCCGGGAGAATTCGAGGAACCGGATGTGTGGCATTTGATCAACTTCATTCGTTCGCTCGAAACGCCACCCGAAGTCACCGCAGACGAGCCCACCAGCCCGCCGGCGGCCACCAAGCAGACTTAATTCGGTAGCGCTGGCAGAATCGCCTGCCGGCGTCATAATTGCAGGCTGCTAACGAGTCCCCTGCATTTTACGTTTAGGAAAACCGGATGTCCGCCGCTGAAAGCCACCCGCCAGAAGAGAACGCCAACGAAAAGCTAAACTTCATCGAAATCGCCATTCGAGAGGATTTAGCGTCGGGCCGGTTCAGTGGTGTGCAGACCCGTTTTCCGCCGGAGCCTAACGGCTACCTGCACATCGGGCACGCCAAAAGCATCTACCTCAATTTTTCGCTGGCCGAAAAATACGACGGCACCTGCAACCTCCGCTTCGATGACACCAACCCGGTCAAAGAAGACACCGAGTACGTCGATTCCATCAAAGAGGACATCCGTTGGCTGGGGTTTCAGTGGGACAACCTGCACTATGCCAGCGATTACTTCCCGCAACTTTATGACTGGGCGGTGCAACTGATCCAAGCCGGCAAAGCCTATGTCTGTGACCTGAACTCGGAACAAACACGCGAGTATCGCGGCAGCGTGACCGAACCGGGCCAGAACAGCCCTTTCCGCGATCGCTCGGTTGAAGAAAACCTCGACCTGTTCGCCCGCATGAAGGCGGGTGAGTTCCCCGACGGAACGCGGACGCTGCGTGCCAAGATCGACATGCGGTCGCCCAACCTCAACATGCGCGATCCGGTGATGTATCGCATCATGCACACAACCCACCATCGCACGGGCGATACTTGGTGCATCTACCCCATGTACGACTGGGCACACGGGCAGAGCGACTCCTTGGAGAACATTTCGTTCTCGATTTGCACGCTCGAATTCGAGAACCACCGCCCGCTCTATGACTGGTTCTGCAACAGCCTAGCGATTCACCACCCGCGACAAATTGAGTTCGCACGACTGAACATCACCTACACTGTGATGAGCAAACGCAAGTTGCTGCAATTGGTGCAGGAAAAGCACGTTACCGGCTGGGACGATCCTCGCATGCCGACGATCGTGGGCCTGCGTCGCCGAGGCTACACGCCCGAATCGATCCGCAACTTCTGCGATGATATCGGCGTCGCGAAATTCAACAGCACCATCGATGTGGTCAAGCTTGAAAATGCCGTTCGCAATCATCTCAATGAGGTCGCGCCACGACGCATGGCGGTCATGGATCCGATCAAACTGACGATCACCAATTGGCCCGCCGACAAAATCGAAATGATGGAAGCGGTTAACAATCCAGAAGACGCTTCCGCCGGAACACGGCAGGTCCCCTTCTCCGGCACCCTCTATATCGATCGCGAAGATTTCCGCGAGGAAGCACCACGGAAGTACTTTCGTTTGAAAAAAGGGGGTGCGGTACGACTGCGGTACGCCTACATCATCGACTGCCACGATGTGGTCAAAGATGCGGACGGTAACATCACCGAAATCCTCTGCACCTACGATGCGGAGACGCACAGTGGCGGTGGCCAGTCGGACCGTAAATGCAAGGGCACGATCCACTGGGTGAGCGCCGAACATGCTGGCGACATCGAAGTCCGACTGTATGACCGCTTGTTCAACGTGGAAAAGCCAGACGCCGCTGCGCCAGAAGGTTCGTTCCTCGATCACCTCAACGCGGAATCGCTCTCGACCACTCACGCCAAAGTCGAACCGTCGCTACTGGAGATGCCCGTCGGCAGCTCCGTGCAGTTCGAGCGAACCGGTTACTTTTGCGTCGACCCCGACAGCCAGCCCGGCCAACCGATCTTCAATCGGACCGTCGGCCTGCGCGATAGCTGGGGCAAAATGGAAGCCAAAGGCAAGGTCAATTAGCCTTCGCTAACTCCTGCTCAGCCGACTCCAAGGGAACTTGAGTCGTGCTGGCCATCGCCGACAACGTCTGTAGTTCGTCCAGAATTTCGCTTTCACGCGCGTCACAATGGACTTCCGAACAAGCGGTGCTGCGCACCAACTGTTCCATGCCTTACAAACGTTCTTGAAACCAATCGACTAAGCAGTCGTCCATCCAGGCCTCTCCCCTGCGGGCGATAAAACCGGCATGGCCACCCCGCTGGGTGATCATCATCCGCACGCTGCTCGACAGCGACGTGTTGGTAAAACAATCAGCCGGCACGATCGGATCGTCTTGGCTGGCCAAAATCCATGTCGGCGTGACCAGATGCTGTAGTAAAGGAGCCGCCGAAGCGTCTGCGTAATAATGCTCGGCATCACGAAAACCACTCATCGGAGCGGTGATACGTTCGTCTAACTCTCGCAGCGTCCGCGGTCGTGGACGCAGGACGAGCCGCTGAAAGGCTTCACCCTGACGGACTTTCGTCGGTACACTCCGCAGCAATTTGCGGATGAAGTACCAGTTGTAAAACCGCAGGCTTGGACGCTGCATATTGCGACTGCAGTGCGCCAAATCGATCGGCGGCGCAATTGCGGCAATGCGTTGCAAACGATCCAGCCCCTGCCCCGAGATATCGCTTTGCCCACTATCGATACGGCCGACGGCGCGCAGTAACTGGTTGCCTCCCAGCGACACGCCCAACGCCCAAATCGGTCCCGCCACCGTTTCTTGAGCAAGCACCGCCAAGGCGTCGACGACGTCGTCGCTGCGACCGGCATGAGTCAAGGCACGCGAGTGTCCCACCGCCGCACCGCATCCACGCATGTCGAGCCGAAAGGTGCGGACTCCTTCGGCATTAAACCGGGCGGCCAAACGGACCATGTAACCGGCCGCATGACAGCCACACAAGCCATGGATCAGCAACAGCGAAGGATCTCCGGCGCGCCACGCCGGCGGCTGGTCGTCATGCAGCACCACGCAATCGCCATCGCGCAGCGTGACCGTCAACGGACGGGCTCGATAAGCAAGCGGCGAAGCCGCGTCGAAAGCGGACCAAACGGTTTGTCGGTGCCCGCCCCCAAGCATCCGCTTGGGCTGAAAGGGCATGGGCGAAGAGCGGATCGGGTGGTTCATATTGACATGGTTTTTAAAAATCAGGCAAGAGATCGACGGCCCCCTTTCCCACAACGCACCGGTGGCTCCCTCGGTTCGGTCACCACCCGCCTCACCCGCGTGCGTCTGACCTGCGTGCCTTAAAAAAGGCTCGCTAAAAATCGCCCGCCAGCAAGCCATCAATGGTTGATCAAGTGACGATCGATGACAATAGTACCTATTATGAAAGACATTCGCACCTTTATCGCTATTCCCATCGACGCCAAAGTTCAGAGTGCTGCCAAAGGCTTGGTTCACGCCTTACAAGACAGTGGCGATGGCGTTCGCTGGGTTCCCCTGGACAACCTTCATTTGACCCTGAAGTTTCTGGGAGAAGTCGACAACACGTTGATTCCCGAGGTCTGCAAGACAGTCCGCGAGTGCTGCGAGCCGACGCCCGTCACCGAACTTCACGTGTGCGGCGTCGGAGGATTCCCCAACGCGGAACGCCCACGCATCGTGTGGGCCGGTATCGAAACCGGGGGCGATGTGCTGGCGGCGTTGGTCGAGCGTCTCGAAATCGCCTTTGCCAAACTTGGGTTTAAACGCGAACCGCGTGACTGGATGCCCCACCTCACACTCGGCCGGACCCGACGTGGTGGCCGCAACCCGGCCCAGCTTCAGCAACGGATCTCCGCACATGCCGATCTGGATCTGGGCTGGATGGAAGCGACCGAGGTCCGCGTTTACGCCAGCTATCTGGACAAGCAAGGGCCGACCTACCACGTGATGGATACGATCCCGCTCGGTTAGTCCCCACGAGCGACGCTACGCCTTTCGCTCTGCCGGCTCGTCAGCTTCGTTGGCATGCCGTTCCTGTTCGCCTAAACCGACCATTTCCAGCAGCCGCAGGGCGTTCGTCGTGGGCGTCACCCCTTCACGCATGACGTAATCGAATGTCATGGTGTCGCGACCGTTGGCATCTTGCTCAATCGTTTCACGAAAGTGCACCGGATGCGCGACGCTTTGCAACAGCGGGTCGTCAGCCAAATCGAGATCATGCGTGCTGATTGCACCGATCGCCCCGGTATCAATCAAATGCCCCAGCACCCGGGCAACCGCAATTTGCCGTTCGCGGTTGTTCGTACCCTGTAAGATTTCGTCCAATAAATACAGCACTCGATGCTCTTTGGATGACCGCAGTTCGCGCGCGTGCTGAACGACCGCCCGCAATCGCTTCAGTTCCGCCATGTAAAACGAAACCCCTTCGCGGACACTGTCTCGAACCCGAATGCTGGTCGACAATTCGAGTGTCGGCAAATGAAACCGGGCCGCACAGACGGGAGCCCCCGCGGAAGCCAACATCACATTCAGCCCCACCGATCGCAGCATCGTGCTTTTGCCTGACATGTTCGATCCGGTCACCAACAACACGGTCCCCGTCGGACCGATCGTCACGTCATTGGGAACCCGATTTTCATCCGTCAGCAGCGGGTGGCCAAGCTGCGTCGCCGCAAGCGACCGACCATCGGTAGCGTTGGCCCACGTCGCCCTAGCCCACTGTGGGTATTCGTCTCGTAATGCCGCGAGCGACATAAAGGCTTCCATTGAACCCAAGGCCGCGAACCATTTCGAAACGTTGCCACCGTGACGCCGCTGCCATTTCTCCAACCGCGACAACACATGCACGTCCCACAGCGCGATCGCTTGCAGGATCACGTACACGATAAAGAGGATCCCGGAGTGCCGCAGCGATGCCATCGACGCGGCCGACTGCATCTCCTTCAAAGCGACCACGGCGCTTACCCGAGGATCGCCCACCAGCGTCTGCTTGATGTCCAACAAGCTCTCCGGTGCATCGGGTAGATGTTCGGCGGTGGCAAACAACTGGGTGTAACCTTCCACGTCGCCACGACCACTCAGCGCCACGGAAAAAATATCGTGAATCGGCCCCAGATGCATCACCGTTAGCAGCACATTGATGCCCACCACCGCACCGATCACTGCCAGCAACAACGGGAGATTGCCCAGCACGATCGCCGCCACACAGCCAATCGTCAGCACAATCGGAGACAGCCGTGCCCAGAGGCTCAGCCAGGCTCGATCTTGCAAATAGGTCGGGCCGCTGGCCCATTCCACAAATCGGTCCGGCTCCGCCGTGCCATCGGCCGCCCGTTTGGCTAGCAAGTAAAAAGCTTCGCGTTCCTCACGCAGGGGTGCCAACACCGCGATCGCGTCGGCGCGGGCTTCCGCCGGTTCACTGTCCGCAGCTCCGCCCAACCACCGCGCCAAAGTCCGCAAGCCCGGTCCGGTCGAAGCCACGGAAGCCAACTGAAACAGCGAACCGCGACCAAATAGATCGAGGTCATCGGCGACGTCCGCCGACACGCCATTGTCCGCCATCCACTCTTCGCTTGGATGCCACAGTGGCAACCGATCCCAACGGCGTTGCAAACGAGCCAGCAAGCGTCGCGTCACCGAACGGGCACGCCGGATTTCTCCCAACTGATCACGCACCTTCTGATGCAGCGTGATGATGATCAAAAAGGCGATCACCGCACACCAGCCAATCCACTGCAGTGCGACCAATGAATCGACGTAACCGAAGAACAGGCAACCGCCGGCGGTGAAAAATGCCACCAAGCGTGCCATGTGCCAACGTCGATCAATCTGCTTGAGCGACTCGCGCTGCCGCCCCAGTTCGGCCAAACGACCTTCGTAACGCTCCATTGCGTCGTGGCAACCTGTCCCCGACAAAGTCGCCAACTCATTCTCTTCGTGCACCTACGCAGCCTCAGTCTGTGAATCGGAAATGCGGCGGTTGTTGGGAACGGTGCCGCCGCCAATCACCTTCAGGGCCACGCGATCTTCCAGATTCGGCCGGAAAATCGTCAGCAGCAACAACGGCAAGAACCAAGCAATGTATAAACCGCCGCCGTAGCCATGCCAAAACTGAGCCGCCACCATCAGCGATGCGGAGCAACTGATTAATGTGCCGAGGTTTTTCTGCGACGGCCAGACGGAATAAAAACCGGCCAACAATAAGAAGGCAACCAGGACCGGCAACCGCCAGATGGCGAACCAACCCAGCCCCCAAACGCCCTCCAAGTTTTCTCGCCGCGGTAACCACAGGCCAAACATCTGCCGGAGGCTATCGACGAACGATTCCGATCCGCCCAAGCTGAGCAAGACCATCAGCAACCCAATCGTCACGATGACGCCGGTACTGAAACGTCGCAGCCCCCGCTGCCAATAAAAACTGACCCATAGCGGCAACAGAAACAGGGGGTAATAGACCAGTCCGGCGGCCAGTCCCAAAAAGATTCCGGCAAACAAGGGCCTGCGGTACATCAACACGGCCCAAACTAACATCGCTGCGGGCAACACATGATCGACACGGCCCGTCATCTGAGCCGTATAGGGCAGCATCAAATACAGCAGCGCACACCCCGTGCCGGCGCGGAGATTCCCAAAGTGTCGATAACCGATCAAAACAATTCCGACCAAGACCGCAATGTGCGCCAGAATGACCAACACCCTGGCTACTACGGCACTCGCGGTCGGCGAAGGCTCGGGCGCTTCCATCACCGCTTCGGTGATCGGCGCGTCGAGCCGTTCAAAGGCGTCAGGACGCGTCGGCAAAGTCGGCAGTGCTTGCATCAACGGATAACCGGCTCGCGACAGCTCCGGACCCTGCTCGCGATTCTGCCGCGCCGTGCTGGTGATGACGTTCGCCATCAGGAACACTAGCAACGAAATGCCGATAAAAAACAGCCCACCGGTCGTCAAATTGGGATCGAGCAAGGGGCGGCGAACCATCGCTGAATCGAGCAACAACCGCAACAAAATCAGCACTTGAATCGCTAACAGCCAAATAAAGCCACGCAGCTGCAGGCTTCTGGCACTTTCGACATCGCCGATCAAACCCAGCCGATCGCGAAGCGAAAGGACCGCCTCCGCATTATCGCGGAGCTTGTTCGGTCGCGGAGTGAGCTCGCTGGCCGAATCTGCAGCGGGCGATGGGTCTTCAGCGGGCGATGGGTCTGCATCGATCGCCGTCGTAGGTGACTCGGCCGTCGCCAGCCCGGTGGCGCCCGCTGACAGATCGTCGGCAGGCAATTCATCCGCTGCCATCGGACGGTCGGCACTAGCATCTTCCCCGGCCGCGGGCTCTGCTTCCCCGGCCGCGGGCTGTTCGGCAAGGGTCATCGCATCTGCCGCCGCGACCAATTCCGAAGCATGGAACTCGTCACGACGTCCCTGATGCACCATCAACAAACCGGGAGCTAACAAAATCAACATCAAAATGTCGAGATTGCGGATGCTCCAGAAACGATGGAACACGAAAAACAACCCGATCGTCAAAAATGACGATAAGTAGACCCACGTTGTGGGATCGGGTCGTTTGTAGTGAAACAGAATCTCGCTCATCACACCACCGACGGGCAGCATTGCAGCATTTGCAATGCGGTCGCGATCGATGCTGGCGAAATACTAGCATCCGATCACCAAAAACTTGACAGGCCCGTGGACCTAAGATAAGCGTGCGCGCCGCACAATGGAAGCGTTCCCGCCGTTGGAAGCCATCCGACGCCAAACCGCTACAGTTCGGTTTCCGCCATATCGCGAGCATGATAGCTGCTGCGAACAAATGGGCCACTGGCAACTTTCTTGAACCCCATTCCCTTGGCGATTTCGGCTAATTCGTCAAATTCCTCGGGTGGAACGTAACGCACCACGGGCAAGTACTTCTCGCCAGGCTGCAAATACTGGCCCAAGGTCAAGAAATCAACGTCGTGATCGCGCAGATCGGCAAGGGCATCGAGCAACTCGCCTCGTTCCTCTCCAAGCCCCAGCATCAGGCCGCTCTTGGTGCGAACCTGGCTGTCCAGCTCGCGAACCCGACGCAGCATCTTCAACGTCCACGCATAGTCACTCTTAGGGCCACGAACTCGCCTGTAAAGCCGCGGAACGGTTTCCATGTTGTGATTAAAGACTTCGGGCTGAGCCTCTACCACGCGATCGAGGGACTCTTTGCACTGCACAAAGTCAGGGGTTAGCACCTCGACGGAGGCTCCGGTCCGCTCGCGGACTGCCATAATGCACTGATAAAAATGTTCCGCCCCGCCATCGGGCAAGTCGTCTCTGGTCACGCTGGTGATCACGACATGCTTCAGGCCCAGGCGAGCCGCCGCTTCGGCAACCCGCTGCGGCTCGTCGGCTTCGGGTAATTGAGGAGGCCGCCCGCGATGGACGGCACAAAAACCGCAGGGCCGCGTGCAGACGTTGCCCAAAATCATAAACGTCGCCGTCTGCTGACTGTAGCACTCCATCCGGTTGGGGCACTTGGCGTTCTCGCACACCGTTTCCAAACGCAACTCTTCCAGCAAACCCGAGGTCATGTGGTTGGAGTTGCTCTTGGGGACCGGCCGCTTCAGCCATTTGGGCAAACGCCCGCTCCCGGTCGTTACCGTTCCGGCGGGCATCTCTGGGTCGGCTACTACGGGCAAACGAAAAGCCATCACACTCTCAACTGGAAGTCAATTTTGAAAAAAAGCAGTTGGAATCCTTTCCACGTCCATGCATTGTACCTGCCCAGCCAGTCGATTCGAAGGGCTCGCGCCGCGCCGCCCCCTTCCGGATACTGGCCCCGAGGCCCGAGCCCATGCCAACGGGTCGAGATGAACCAAATGGCGGCCGGCAACGAATTAACTGCAAGTAACCGCACGGTCGGCGATGCAACTGCGGAGGGCTACAATGAGTGGGCTATGTTGCCCCTTCCGACCGCGACGCTCAGCCGATGCCCAAAAAGAACAAATCCAGCAAGCAAAACAAAAAGTCCAAAGCACCTTCTTCGCAGCCGACGACCACCATCGTTTCGGAGAACCGCAAAGCCCGCCATCGATACGAAATCATCGATTCGCTGGAGTGTGGCATGATGCTGATGGGCAGCGAAGTCAAGGCGATGCGAGACGGCAAACTGTCGCTTGACGAAGCCTACATCCGCTTTCAAAAAGGAGAGCTGTGGTTGATTGGGGCCGATATCAGCCACTACGCGAATGCCGGTATGTGGAACCATGATCCTCGCCGACCGCGCAAACTGCTCGCCCATCACCGTGAACTCGATGCATTTGGCTTGAAAGCTAAGGAACGTGGCCTGACGCTGGTTCCGCTGCGGGTCTACTTTAACGCGCGCGGCATCGCCAAGTGCGTGATGGGATTGGCCAAAGGGAAACAACTGCACGACAAACGCCAAGCGATCAAGGACCGCGACACCAAACGTGGCCTGCAACGCGCAATGCGCGGCCGATAGAAATGCGCGGCCGATAGAAACTCCGCCCCGCCATCCATCCGCTCGATACCCCTAACTTCGCAAGAACATGCTGAACCTCAACGGATTAAAAAAATCGTTTCCTCAACCGGGAGGAGGACGCTTGCCGGTACTGGAGATCCCCCACTTCAGCATCCAACCGGGCGAGCAGTCGGTTTTAATTGGCCGAAGCGGTGGGGGCAAAACCACGCTCCTGCATCTGATCGCCGGCTTAACAACACCGGATGAGGGTTCGATTCGTGTCGGTGACATCGAACTGACACAACTCAGCGAAGCCGGCCGCGATCGCTATCGGGCGGCAATGCTCGGCTACGTCTTCCAGACCTTTAATCTGCTGCCAGGTTTCACCGCTCTAGAAAATGTGCGTTTGGGAATGTCGTTCGCCAGTGGCAGGCATGACCTTGGACGCGCTCATGAACTACTCGCCCGCGTGGGACTGGCCGATCGAGCCGACTACCGACCTTCGCAATTGTCGGTCGGACAACAGCAACGGGTCGCCATCGCACGGGCGCTATCTTCGAAACCCAAATTACTGCTTGCCGATGAACCGACGGCCAACGTCGACCCGGCCAGCCAACAGCAGGTTATCGACCTGATTCGCGAAACCTGTCGCGATGAACAGATCGCGCTGTTGCTCGTCACCCACACGATGGAGGTCGCCGACCAGTTCGAGCGAGTCGAAAACTTGGCCGACCTCAATCTTGCCTACCAAGCCGTCGCAGGAGCCACCGCATCATGAACATTCTGCAAATTGCGTGGCGGAATTTCCAACAACGGTCCCTCGCCAGCGTCCTCACAACCATTTCACTGGCACTGGGCGTTGCGTTAACCGTCGCCGTCCTGTCGGTCTACGGAATTGTCTCCGATGCATTCGAGCGCAACGCGTCGGTGGGATACAACTTGGTCGTCGGACCAAAGGGCAGCCCACTGCAACTCACGCTGAATTCGGTTTATTACCTCAGCCAACCGATCGAGAACCTGCCCTACACCCAGTACATGGAGTTCATGAGCAAGGAACAGCGTGCCGAGCAAGTCGCGATGTATGGGGGCGATCCCGAACTGGGCACACGCGACGGCAATTACAGCGCGTACGTTCGCGGTGGCTTTGCGATTCCGCTGGCACTCGGCGATTACTTCGGCCAGTTTCGTGTGGTCGGCACCACGCCCGATTTTTTTAAAAAACTCCAATACGGCTTGGATCTGGACAAACCCTTTGAGTTCACGGACGGCCGCGCGATTGAGCATCACTCCGAAGAATACGGCTATTTCGAAGCGGTCCTCGGCTCGCGCGTCGCCGAAGAAATGAAGGTGGGTGTGGGAGATGAGTTTTTCCCGACGCACGGAGACCCGACCGGCGAGGGACACGAACTCGGCTTCACCATCGTCGGCGTCATGAAGCCGACCGGAACCCCCAACGACCGCGTGGCGATCGTCAATCTCGAAGGTTTCTATTTGATGGGCGGGCATGCCAAACCGATCAAAGACGAAGACCTCTCCGAAGCCGAACGAGCGGCGCTGGCCGAGACCTCCGCCGACAAATTGAAACCGCTGACGATCCGACAGCGAGAAGTCACCAGCATCCTGGTACGGACCGGCAATCCGTTGTTTGGTCCACAGATCCAAAATGTGATCAACGAAGGTATCTATGCCCAAGCCGCCGCGCCGATCTTGGAAATTACTAAACTGATGAACCTGATCGTGGCTCCGCTGCTGACGGCGCTGATGGTGATCACGGTGATCACCTGTATTGTCGCGGCGGTTGGAATCCTGGTCAGCATCTATAATTCGATGAATGATCGCAGACGCGACATCGCCGTCATGCGCGCCCTCGGGGCGCGGCGAGATACGGTGACCAGCGTGATCCTGGTAGAGAGCCTCTTGATCGCGTTCATCGGGGGATTCTCCGGTTGGCTATTGGCACACGCCGGCATTTGGCTTGCCGGAGGCTATATCGAAGCTCAAACCGGAATCCGCCCTGGCATCTTCACGACGTCACCGTACGAATTGATTATCTTGCCGCTGGTGCTCGGCTTGGCCGCTCTCGCCGGACTGCTGCCCGCCGCGGCGGCCTACCGAACCGATGTTACGGCAAACCTGAATGCCTGAGTCGGCTTGCTACGGTGGATCGATATGCAACGCATGAAATTTCGCGGCTTCTATTTGTATTTTGAAAATCGAGACGCCGCGGAGTCGATGATTCGGCAAGCCGACGAGTTCCCTTCGTTCTTTACGCCTCGCGAAGAGCAACCGTTGATTATCGATTGTGGGGCGAACATCGGCGTGTCGATGCTGGAATGGAAAACGCGTTGGCCGGGTGCGCAGATTCTCTGCTTTGAACCCGACCCGTTTGCCTTTCGGCTGCTAGAGCAAAACGTGGAACGAAACGATATTCCAGGCGTTCGCTGCGTCAACGCGGCACTTTCGGATTGCGATGCGACGGTGATGTTGCACGGCGACATTTCTCGACGAGGCGACGCGCGAGGCAACTCGATCGATGCGGCTTGGGGCAGCCGTTCCGGCACGACGCACACAGCAGTGGCTGCCAAACGATTGTCGCCTTACATCGCCGATCGCGAGGTGGCTTTGCTAAAGCTCGATATCGAAGGGGTGGAGCAACGGGTACTGCAGGAGATTGCTCCGCACCTCCAGCGTGTCCAAGCGATCTATGTCGAAGTCCACGAGACCGACGCGAGCATTGCACACAACTCCGCGGCGACGATTGAACAGACCCTGCGTGCTGCGAACTTTACGCTGGAAACCGAATCCCGATACGACGCGCACGCCTTGCCGGCGCATCTCGATGCTTGGCGAGAAGAAGTCAACGCGCGGCAGACGCAACTGATCGGCTGGCGTTAACGCGAGTAGTTGCTGGCCGGAGGCCACGCGGCATTGGCGGGTTGAGCCGCCGGGTCGTAAGCTCCGGCGGGATAACCGGCGGGTGGATTCTGGTAGCCAGCCGGTGGATTCTGCCAATTCGCCGGAGCCGGATTGCCCCACGGATTCGCAGCCGGTGCGCCGTTGGTGTTGGTCGGTTGCTGATAGCCTGGAGCGCCATTCTGGTTCGCCGGCGGATAGTTTGGCCGGGCCGGATCGTAAGTGTTTTGAGTTTGATAGGCATTCGGCGGATAAGTGCTGGGAGGATTACCCCACGGCGACGTCTGGCTGTATCCGTTCGCTGGGGCTGCACCCTGGCCCTGTTGTTGCTGAGCCTGCTGCAGGCGCCGTTGCTCCCAATATTCCTTGCCACGATCGATGGCTTGCCCCGCATCGTTGCGGATCTCGTCGCGATTGATTTCGATCGTCGTTCGATCGCCATCGCGATTGATCGAAAACCAGCCGGCCATGAAGGCGACCACTGCCAAAATCCCCAAGACCATCAAACTGCGCACCATGATCGCCACCATCCAAGAATAAGAAATGCACTCGCCGTTCAAAAAAAATCAGCAGCCGAGTCTTTCAAAAATCGGGCACCCAAGGAAAGAGCAATTTCCCAGGAAATTTGAGCCGGGTGCATCAGCGATTGCAGCGGTCTCAAGCACCGCCAACAGAAACGATGCCCCTGCGACTCCTTAGCTTCAGCACACGCCAGCAAGAAGGTTCGAGTCCCCTTCCATCCTGTCGCCTACGGGTCAAACAACCTGCCCCGTTTGACCCGTAGCCGCAGGCGCAGGCGTTTTCGGGTCCGACCACACGGGGACACGCGACCACACGGGGACACGAACGTTATCGGCAGGCAACCCTCAGCCAGCCAGCGAGTCCGCCTCGACAAGCGTCTTCTTCTACACCGCCGCAAACTCGTCGCCCCCGGCGAGCTTCTCCGCCGGCCCGCGCGCGGTTCATGTCTGCGGGACTGCAACGAGCCGTAAAACCGCACGCAAGCTGCATCTCTGCCCAGCGCTACGCATATAAAAGCGAAGCACGTTCGCGCTAGCAGTCGCAGGACGTTCCGTAAAAGGTTCGTGTCCCCTTCCATCCGTAGACGATTAAGCGGCGGCGTAAGCCGCCGCTTTGGTCGCGCGCACCGCAGCCCAGCGGGCGACAGACTCACTCCCAAAGATAACATTCGTCAAACGGGATTTCATGCTGTTTCAGCATTGCCAGAAATTCTGCTTTAAAGTTTCGTTTTGCGTGATGTTGGAGTTGCCGCTCGATGTACCGCACCACTTCCTGCTCTTGCGACCGACTGACAGTAAACGCTCCATAACCATCTTGCCAATGGAATTTCAAAACCGCGTTGCGGGACTCGTTAATGTGCTTGCTGCTATTGGATGTAAGCTTCCGCACAAAGTCCGAAACGGCAATCTTGGCAGGGATGCGCGCTAAGACATGGGCGTGATCGAAATAGCCACCGATCTTAACAGCATGTCCATTTAGATGATTGCAGATCCCAGCCATGTAGCTCCACGTCTCTTCGCGAAACCTATCTTCTTGTAACAACGGGCGGCGTTCTTTGGTGCTAAACACGAGGTGATAGAGCAGGTGTTGGTGTGCAGCGATGGCTTGAGCCCTCCGTCTTTTATCCCGCACGCGCTGGAGTCAATCGCCCGCTAGGCTGATGAAAAGAGACGACCTGATTGCAAAGCTTACCAGCTGCAAGCCCTTGGCATTTAGCACGTCGCAATACTGACTTCGGTTCATGAGCCCGGAGACATCTGAGGTTTTTTCAAGAGGGTTGCGCGGTGGTTTTTGGAGAGTGTAAAAAGTTTGCCAAGTCGGGATTGTTCGTCAGCAATCTTTTGAGGTAGAGGTCACAGTCAAACAGCATGCCGCTGTGCCAAACGCGGTACAGGATACGGACCCAACTTCGGGCAAGCTTGCGGATCGCTGCGTTGTGCTTCATCCGGGGGCAGATGGGGACACGAACGTTCTTGGCAAGTCGCTCTTCTGCCCGCCTACCTCTTGGTGTCGGTTTCCCTGGCAGCGGTTGACAGCCATGCTGGACTTGGCAGAACGCAGCGGCTCAGCACATACCCATTTCCTGCCCGCTGGGGAGATTCTGTATGTTCGGAACTCCCCGATCCGAATTTTTGGAGCTCGCTGAAAAGAGGGTCTACCGCAATTTCGGGTGATGGATGTTCTCTGGTGGAAGCATCAACGGTGGTTTACGCCGTTGCCTTCTCTTCTGCCGATGTTCGGGTTAGCTGCCGGATGATGCTGCGGGCTTCGCTAACAAAATCGGCAGCAACAGGAGGTTCGCTAACATTCCCAGGAGCATGGCGATCGACAACAACCATCCGAACGTGGCAGTGGGAATGAACTCGCTGGTGGTCAGCACGCTGAAGCCGGCGACGAGCGAAACGGTCGACAGCACGATTGCGATGCCGACTCTCGATTGTGCCTTGAGCACCGCCTGGCTGGGCAACCGTCGGTAACGCTGGCGAGTGCGACGATACTGAGCCAAAAAGTGGATCGATCCATCGATGGTCAAGCCGATCGAAACCGCGGCGATCATGGCACCACCCATATTTAAGGGAATCTGCGACCATCCCAACACCGCCAAGGTGGCCAAGACCGGTAGCAAATTGGGAATCATCGTCAGCGATGCCAATGTCAAGCTACGGGTTGCCAACCACAGTGCCACCCAGACCGCCAGCGCCGCCAAGCCCAAGCACTTCCATTGATCGCTCAGCAAGCTATCGACCAGACGGGCCAGCAGCACATAGTAACCGGTCACCATGCCCGTCTGTTCGTCGGCTTGTGTCGTGCCAGGAATCAGTGCTCGCCAGTGATCGCTGGTCGTATGCTCGGCCACGGTTTGTTCGACGCCGCGGATCAAGCCGGTCTTGGCTTCCGTGGAGAGGTCTTCGGGACTGCGCAGCATGATCCGCAAAAAACGAGCTTGGTCCTCTTGCGGAGGCATCAGCAGGGCGCGGGCAAAGGTAGGCATGACGCGGCTCATGCGATCGAGTCGCATCTCGGGGATCGCGAAACGCACGATGGGGTTGGAGGAACTCGCAGCCGCCGCATCGGCATCGGCCAAACTGAGCGTCTTCAGGATCCGGGCCTGAGGATACCGGTCGACTTCCAGGGCCAGCAACTTCGCTTCTAATTCGCGAACGCTATCCAAGTATTCGCCACCGATTGCCTGCGGAGGCGCGGGGACGAGCACATCCCACACGCCGGCACCTCCAAACTCATGTTCCACCAAGCGGTAGGCAGTCGTAATGGAACTGGTGCTGCGAAAATTGCGGAGGAAATTTGTCTCGGCGGTTAAACGCGTCAGCCCGATCAAAGTCGCGATGCCAATCAAACCTGTCAGCCACAGGAACTTGACACGCTGAGTCAGCAGCCAAGCGGTCACGCGCACCGTTTGCCCTTGCAGCCAACGATCGAATCTGGACGTCGCGGGAACCCGCCTACCCAGCGGCATCCCGGCCAGCGGCAACGGCATGGCCATCGCTGCAGGCAAAATCAACAGCAAGCCCAACAGCACCACCCCGACACCGAGCGTCATTAACAGACCGAAGTCGCGAACCGGCCCGACGCTTGACGCCAACAAAGCGGCGAACCCCGCCGCATCGGTTAGGCCTGCCCACAAGATCGGCGGCGTCAAACGAGCCAGGGTTCTTTCGGTCGCCTCGCGCACCGAGTCGCCGCGCCGGCGCCGTCCCAGCCAGCCGACGGCGACATGGATGATCGCCGCCACCGCGACGACCGTCAGGATGGCGGTAAGCATCGAAGAGACCAACGAGAGCTGCAGTCCCCACCACACCGCACAGCCGCGAGTGACGACGGAGGACCAAAAGATCACCAGCAGTGCCGCCAACACCCAGCGTGGGCTGCGGAACAGCAACAGCAGCACCAGCGACAGCAGCCACACCGTGGTCCCACTCAGGCGTCGCCCGTCCCGTTCGATCAACGTGTAGCCTTCGGTCACGAGCACCGGCTGGCCGACTAAGACTCCCTCGGTCAACGGAGCCGGAAGGTCGGCCGCGATCTGCCCAATGCGCTCGATCGTCGGTCCGTAACTCTCCGCCGACGAGTCGGGCTCGAGCATCACGACGATGGCCGCGTGATCTCCCGCATCATTATGGGTGTAGCCCGCGAACAGCTCACGAAAGGCGTTCGTGACGTCATTCGACTCGAGGATCGCACGGCCCGACCGGCTGCCAAACAGCGACAGCGAACGGATCTCGTCGAGCGCCGAGGAGACGTCGGCGACGGTCAGCGTGTCGAGCACCCCGGGAACGTCGCGGACCCGCGTGCCGATTTGATCCGCCCGGTCGACTCCCGCTTCGGTGAAAAGCTCCGCATCGGCGTAGACCAACAACACGATCGCGTTGCCACCGAAGTGTGCGTTGAGATAGCGATAGGCATCGACCGCCGGATCCGAGGCGGGGAACATCTGGTCGATCCGACGATCCATCTGCAACTGGCTTGCCAAGGGTTGCGTCACCCCAAACAGAATCGCTGCGACGATCAGCAACCCCCAGCGCATGGCATACAATCGACGTGCGGCAGGCTCCGCGACCCACGGCCGTGCTCGGTTTCGATTCAAAGGCGTCACCTCCCGTATACGATTTCAAGCGTTACGCTGCTAATTAAGGATCGTGCGACAAAAAACTGTCGGGTACCTTTTGCGAGGAACTCGCCCTTCGGGTGCTTCGCACAACAGGTACCCGACACCTTATTTATCGCTCATTGCTAACGTGATTGGTTTCGACTGACAATTAGAGTTCAAAGTGGTGCGGAGACTAGGGGGCGGCGAAAGTGTGCCGCTCGGACGTCTCCCATTTTCCATGACAGCCAACGGCTCGTTGCGTCTCGAAATGTTTTCCTCGACCCGCACGGTTTCCAACGTACCCGATCCGCCCTCGCCGCGGCCCCAGATTCGAACATGCAAACCGGTTCCTCCGACCCTCCTTTAGCCGCTCCTGTGTTGGCCACCGCATCCGGCATACCGTGGCGGCTGGTCGGCCTGCTGCTGTTCGCCTTGCTGATCCGCACAGGAGTGGTCGTGTGGCGAGCCGACGCCCTGGCAGAGGACATCGATGGTTATCGCTGGCTGTCGAAATCGTTAGCGACCACCGGCCTGTTTGGGGCTGTCGACGAGCAAGGCGTGCCCCACCCCACCGCCTTCCGGCCGCCTTTGTATCCTTGGGTTCTGTCGTGGTGCGTCTGGGATGGGGAATTGAGCAATCGTTGCGTCGCAGCGCTGCATGTGCTGCTAGGTCTGTTCACCACCGCCGGCACCTACGGACTGGCGACCACGATGCTGAATCGCCGCGCGGGCTGGCTAGCCGGCCTGTTGGTCGCGATCGATCCGATTTTGTTAATCCAGTCGACGCTGGTGATGACCGAAACGCTTGCCACCGCCTTAGCGGTAGCCACTTGGTTGTGCTGGAACGCATTGTTTCAGCCAGCACGGCGAGCACCGCAGCAAGACACCGCCGCGGCGGCTTCGGGGATTGATCGTCCACGGATTGGATGGAGCCTCGCCCTGGCCTGCTGCCTAGTCGCCGCGTTTTTCTGTCGGCCGACGTTTCTCATCTGGGCGGTCCTGCTGTGTGGCTGGTTGGGAGTGCTGGCAATTCGGCGGCGGCAAGCTTGGCCGCTGATCACCGCCACCATCATCGTGCTTGCGCTGGTCGGATCGATTGGGCTGTGGACGATGCGGAACGTACGTCAGCTCGGGCATCCGATCTGGGCGACCTCCCACGGTGGCTACACCTTGCTGCTGGGAAACAACCCGCCGTTTTACGATTACCTTGCCGAGGGCCGCTGGGGCGTGGCCTGGGATGCCGAGCCTTTCCATCGGGCCTGGACCATGCGATATCAAGCCGACCCGTTGGCGGAGGATTTTTGGCAACGGCATGCGATGGCCGCGTCGGCTCCTCCACGAGTCGCCGACGAAGTGGCCGACGACGCGTTGGCGTACCAAGCCGCCCGCGAGACCATTCGCCGGCAACCTGACATGTTTGTTTGGTCCTGCATCGTCCGGCTGGGCCGCTTGTGGTCGCCGCTTCCTCACCGCACGGCAGCCCGACGAGGCACCGCAGTCACCGCCGTTGCCGGCTATTACCTCATGCTGTTCACCGCCGTGCTGGTGGGCGGCATCCGGCACCGCAAAGAGCTGCGACGCGCGACGTGGGTTGCAGGCATCTTGCTAGCAATCGCATTCAGCGCCGTGCACTTGGTCTATTGGAGCAACATGCGGATGCGCGCCCCCGTCACGCCATTGCTAGCGTTACTTGCCGCGCCCGCATTTTTCTCACCAAGCTCCTCGGCCGACGAATAATCGCTGTTTACTTGGCTGAACAACGACAAGTTGGATGAGCCGTTTTGGCGTTAGCCACGGTTTTCGGCATGCCGGAGAACTTTCGCTCCTTTTCTGGGTCGGATTTTGGCGTTTTCACGTGTTTTTTAAGCTTGTGGGCAAGCTTTGCTGCTCCGTATACTCCGCCGCGTCTCCACCCCCAGCCCGCCTGAATGGGCACTTAAGCAAGGAAGCTTTATCCGTTGTCTGCCCTATCGGCCGAGCGGAACGACAGGAAGTTAACCCAGCGCCACCCAACCTCGGCGTGGCGTGCGTTCTCGGCTGCGCGGTTTCGGTTGCCGGTCTGGGTGGCGTTTGCCATGCTTTCGGCGTTAATGTCGCTGTCGGTAGCAGACGAATCTTCGTCCGATGCCGATCCGCCGGAGATGCGCGTCCGCGGAATGTCGGTTTGGCGTTGGCGTGAAGGCGACACCGATCTGTATCTCTTGGAAGGCGATTGTCAAACGCGAATCGGTACGACGGAGATTTGGTCGAGCCAGTTGCTGCTCTCGGTCCGCCGTCAGCTCGACACGATCCGCGTGGAGGTGGTCGCCTCCGGTGCGGTGGAGTTCAACGGGCAAGCCGCCAACGATTGGCAGCAGACGTACTTCCTCGCTGCCCGGCCCTCGATCGACGCCAAACGTTATCGGGGTGCGCCGGCGGAACGCCCAACGCTTGCCGATCGGCTATCGATTTCCTCGACCACGGCGACACCGCCGATCGCAGGTAACCAAGCGGCGAGTGGCGTGACGTTGGGGGCGATCCAGCCGGTACAGTACCAACTACCAGCCCCCGCGCCGCAGCCGCAGCCGCAGCCGAACGCTGCGCCGCAGCCGACACCTGCACAGCTACCAACTCCCGCGCAGGCCCCGCCCCCGTTCCAACCCGATGCCAACGCGTTGCTGGTTTCGCCCGCGCAGCCCCAGCGGGTTCCGCCGGCCGAGGAAGAACCGGAGAATAAGTTAGTGTTTCTGGTCGGAGGCGGCTCGCAAGCGGTCGAGGTCCTGCCGCGTAACGCTTCGATACCTCCACAAGTGAGCGTCCGCCCGCATGAGGTTCCCGGAAATCCGCAAGGGGAAACGGTGGTCATCGCTCGTGGCGGCGTCACCGTCGTGGTCCGTGATGCCCAGGCGGTCATGGGCAACACCCTTTTCGAACTCGGCGCGATCTCGTTATCGGCCGACCGCATCGTCGGCTGGATGCCCAGCATGAGCGGCATCTTGAGCGGTGCCAACACGCTGGGCGAAGGCGACGGCGAGCTGTACCTGGAAGGCGACATTGTCTTTCGGCAAGGCGACCGGGTCATCTATGCCGATCGGATGTACTACAACGTGGCTCGGCAATATGGCATGGTGCTGGATGCCGAAGTCTTGACCTCGGTCCCGCAGTACGAGGGCTTGGTGCGTCTGAAAGCGGAAGTCTTGCAGCAGGTTTCGCAAGGCGAATTCATTGCCTTCGATGCGGCGCTGACGACCAGTCGGCTGGGAGTGCCGCGTTATTGGTTGCAGAGTGAGCAACTGCGTCTGTCGACGCGTGAAGAATTAACGGTCGATCCCGCCACCGGACTGGGCACCGTCGAACGTCGGAATCTGGCCAGCAGCCGCAACAATTTCGTCTACGTTGGCGGTGTGCCGGTTTTGTATTGGCCGGTGTTTACGACCGACCTCCAACGTTCGAATCTGTATTTGTCGGACATCGACATCAAGAATGACGACATTTTTGGGACGCAAGTCTTTCTCGATTTTGACCTCTTCCAGGTGCTCGGGATCGAACAACCGCCGGACGGCGTGGAGTGGACGCTATCGACCGACTACCTCAGCGAACGCGGACCGGCGCTGGGCACGAATCTCGAATACACCGTCCCCAGCCTGTTCGGTTTACCTGGTCCAGTCACCGGATATGCCGACGTTTGGGCGATCGCGGACGATGGTCTCGACTTTCTCGGTGGCGGTCGTCAGAACCTGCCACCGGAAAGCGACACTCGCGGCCGCGCGCTGTTGCGGCATCGCCACTACCTCCCCAATAACCTCGAATTTATCGCGGAAGTTGGCTACCTCAGCGATCGCAATTTCCTGGAACAGTATCTCGAAAACGAATGGGATCGCGACAAAGACCACGACACCGCCCTGCGGCTGCGCAAGTACTACTTCAACAATCTGTTCGACCTGACTGTCTCGGCGCGCGTCAACAATTTCTTTACCGAAACGAATCAGTTGCCGCGTCTGGATCATTACGGATTGGGCAACTCCCTGCTGGGCGATCATCTGACTTGGTCGGTACACAATCAGGTGGGCTACCAATCGCTGGAAGTGGCCGATGCTCCGGTGAATCCCTCCGAAGCGGCTCAGTTCACCACGTTGCCCGGCGAATCGAATGCGGCAGGCATGGTGGCCGCCACGCGCCAAGAAATCGCGATGCCGATCAGCGCCGGGCCGCTGAAGATCGTCCCTTTCCTGTCGGGGGAGGCCGCCTTTTTTGGCGAAGACGCCAGCGGACAAGAGCGAACGCGACTGTTAGGCCAAGGCGGTGTCCGCACCACGCTGCCGATGTGGAAACAATTCCCGACCGTGCAGAGCAGCCTGCTGAATATTCGCTCGTTGGCTCACAAAATGGAATGGCGCAGCGATCTGTTCTACGCCGATAGCGATGCCAACCTAGATGACATTCCGCTGTACGATCCGTTGGACGACGATGCTCAGGAACAGTTCCGGCGGCGTCTGATTTTCAACAACTTTGGCGGACCGCCATTACCAGGTAAATTTGATCCGCGCGTGTTCGCGTTTCGGCAAGGTATGCAGCGTAACGTCACCAGTCCCAGCCTACCGATTGCGGATGATCTGCTACAAGCTCGCTTAGGCCTGAATCAACGCTGGCAGACCAAACGCGGTTTGCCCGGCAACGAGCGGATTGTCGACCTTGCCTTGTTGGATATGGACATCCTGTTGTTTCCCGAAGAGGATCGAGACAACTTTGGAGAGACGCTCGGACCGGCGCGTTATGACTTTCGCTACCACGTGGGCGACCGCGTAACGTTGCTGTCCGATGGCTACTTTGACTTCTTCAGCGAAGGCCTCCGCAGCATCAGTGCCGGCATCATGTCCAGTCGTCCCGGAATGGGCGACGTCTACGTCGGTTTCCTCAGTTTAGAAGGTCCCGTCAGCAGCAGTGTGCTGCGTGGCGCGATCGACTATCGATTGAACGAAAAATGGATCCTCGGAGCAGGCACGACGTTCGACTTGGGAGCGGTCGGCAACGTGGGGCAAAACTTCTCGTTGACGCGGATCGGCGAATCGGGACTGCTGCGAGTCGGTCTGAATGTCGACTCGGGTCGCGATAACGTGGGGATCGTGTTCGGATTTGAACCACGCTTCCTACCCAAACGTCGGATCGGGAACTTGGGTGGTCAACCGATTCCGCCGCCTGGCGTGGAAGGCTTGGAGTAGGTCTGCCGATGCACACCTGGATGGCGAAGTTCCGTTATGCCGGCCAAGGTTTGGTTCACGCCTTCATCAGCCAACGCAGTTTCCATGTCCACTTGCCGATCGGCCTGCTGGTGTTGCTGCTCGCCGTCTGGCTAGAGCTCGAACCGTGGCGGTGGTGCGGCCTCGTGCTGTGCATCGGCATGGTGTTATCGATGGAGTTGATGAACACCGCCATCGAATTGCTTGTCCGCGTCCTCCATCCCGAGCAAGACCCTACGATCGGGACGGCGCTCGATACGGCGGCTGCGGCCGTCCTGGTCGCGGCGATTGCCGCCGCGACCGTAGGCCTGATCATTCTCTTGCAGCCCCTCTGGGCCAGCCTGTGACGTTACTGGACCTTCAACAGCAAACTCTCGGAATGACTGTTGAATTCGGGAGCGTACATACACTCGATCGCCGCAAAGCCCGTTTGGTACTCGCCTCGCAGTTGCACCCGCGTGGAGTATTCAAACACATAGGTCCCCTTGGGCAAGTAATCGATGAAGAAATGGCTCGCCGTATCGCGCGTCGACTCGTAGTAAGCCAGCCCATCCTGGAAGCGATACCGTGACAACACATTGACCGGCTCGGTGCCACTGCCGCGATAGTCCTTGAGGTGCAGATACTCCATATCGCGGTCACTTCGCAACACGACCCGCACGACCAACTCGTCACCCACGGCGACCGGTCCGTCGACAGCAAACAGCTTTGGACCATCCGCGGTGTTTCGCTTAACGAACAGTTCCTTGGACAACTGCAACGGGGTGCCGTCGTGAGCGGTCACCTTGGTCATGTCTTCCAGATACTGCCAGTGCACCCCTCCCCATGCGACTCCGGCGTCCTGCTTCCGCAGGGTGATCTCTCCTTGTGCAGGTTGGATCTCTCCACCGTGAAAGCGATGTTGATAAAAGCCGGTACCCGCTTCGACATCGGTCGGCTCGATAGCTTCATCTCCCAAGCGAACGCTGACCAACGCATCCGAGGCTAGACCATTGGTGCCGCGAAGCAACAAGGCGTAGACGGCATCGGCGGTCGCTTTGGTGGTCTTCCAGTCCTGCGTCTGCTTTTGTTTCAGCAACCAGACTTTGCAGTCTTCCACCGCTTGTTGGTCGTTGACAACTTCGTCGAACGCTTCGATCATCACCGCCTGCGTTTCGATCGGTGCCCGGTACCACCACCACGACCGTTCCTGCTCGCGCCAGAACATCCCCAACTCTTCATCGCTGACCGAACGTTCGCGAATCGAAGCCATGATCTTGCCGGGCGTTTGACGGTCTCCGAAGCGTTTCAGAGCCAGCGCCAGGTGCCCTTGCGACTGACGGTTATTCAGCTGCAACCAATACTGCTTCGATTGCTGCAGCCAATAATCGACCGCTTCACGATGCACATCGGCGATCGGCTGGTCCTCTAGAAAGAAGCTGCGGCCGTAGAGATACAGCGCGATCGTGGTTGACAAATGATTTTCATCGCGTTGCTGGATCCGATTGTATTGGTCGGTCACCCACTGATCTAAACCATTCAGCGATCGGACTGCGGGGGCGACATCGACCGGCGCGCCGAGGTGCCTCAGTCGCCCATATCCGGTGGTGATGTACAACGTGATGAATTCGTTTTCCCGGCCACCGGGAAACCACGGCCACATGCCGTTATCGAACTGCATCTCTGCAAGTTGTTGCTGTGCCCGAGCGAGTTCGTCGTTCAACCGATTGGTCTCGAACAAGACTCCTACGTTGCGACGAGCCTGACTTTCGTCTTGCGCATCGCGGACCCACGGGGTCTCTTCCAGCATCACCGATTTCAGCTCCTCATTCTTTTCCAGCGGGCTATCGAGTGCCGGGGTCGCACGCCACTGTTCGAAAATACGTTCAATCTTCGGATCCGAGGTAGCGATCTGCCGCGCCAGGGCATTGGCGTACAGCCGATTGAACGTCTGCTCGGCACACTGATGCGGATACTCCATCAAGTAGGGCAACGCCATGACGGCATACCACGACGGATTGGAAACCATCTGCACCGTCAACGTCTTATGCTGCAGGCTATCGGAGTTACCCGATTGCAGCAGACGATCGAACGAAATGGTCTTCGTTTGCGGACCTCGAATTGGCAACGCAATCGACTCGGTAACCAACACCTTACGAGACAGGACGGGCAAGAACCCCTCTTCGCCATCGGACAGGCGACCGGTCGAACCAACCGCCTTATAAGTCAAATAGCCCTGCCCATCGGGAATGCGAATCGACCAGGAAAGTGTCTTTGATTCGCCCGCGGGGATCTCGAACGATTGATCGCCAGTGGTCCGTTCCAGCGCCGCATCGACCCCGTTGCCGGTTCGCGCATCAGCAAATGTTAAACGGACTTGGCCGGTTTGGATCGTCGGCGATTGGTTGCTGACTTTGACGGTAAATTCCAATTGATCGCCTTCACGCACAAAGCGCGGCGGATTCGGTTCGACCATCAGATCTTTCGCCGTGACCGTGCTGTCGGTCAGCAAGCCCCCGCGGAGTTGATTGTCATGAGCGAAGCCGAGGAAGCGCCATTCGGTCAGTGCTTCGGGCATCGTGAACTCCAGCTCGACCCGACCTTTTTCGTCAGCCACTAAATGTGGAAAGAAGAACGCCGTCTCTTCCAGATTCTTCCGAGCGGAAACGCTGGAGAGATCGGGTTTTGGGGCTGCACCACCCGACGCATCGGGAGCCTCTCCCGCGACCGCCTTGGTGGCGATATCACGAGTCGCCGTCTCCGTCTGTGCCATACCGGGCGCCGGGGCCGCGGCATCCATCGCCGCCATCGGCGCTTCCGCAGCAACGCTTTCCAATCCCAACGCACCGCCGCGATTGCGCATATTGCGGCGCATGAACTGATACCCCGTGATCGCCTGAATGATGTTGGCGGGAAAATGTGGATAGCTGAGCGAACCATCGCGTCGCGAAACGTTCCAAGACCGATGAATCTGCTGCAGAGACTTGACGTTGTTTTCGAACTGGCTGTACATGTTCGAATGGTCTTGCCGGAAAACTTGGAAGCCACTCTGCCAAGCGTGCCGCTGGTAAGCATCGAGCGAAGCGTCGTACAACGTCGCCACCATTTCGGCGGCAGCCTGCTCGGCATCGGGTCCTTCGATGACCGCAGTCCAGCGTTCCTGTTGGCCGGGGGCAAGTTTGGAGACAAATCGTTCCCACTTGACGGTCAGTTGTTTGTTGGTCCACGGCACCGTAACGGTTTGCGAGTTGAGGTAAGCTCGATTCTCGCGAACCATCGTCGTCCGAACGGTGAAACCTCCACGCATCGCTTCGGTCACTTCTTGTCGAATGGTCAACTGCGTTTGGCCAGGCTCGCTCCAAAACGCTTGCAACATTTTTCCACGATGTTCGACCTCGACAAACACGCGAGCTTGCTCATACCCACTGCCCCACACCGCCAACCACTCTTGGCCCGGTTCCAGCGACCCCTGTTTGCTGACCCACAGCTCGGGCACTTGGATCGGCAGTTTGTCTGCTGCCAAGTCGAGCACCGTCACCTGCGCCAGGCTGGTCACCTTTGCGCCAAACCGATCTTTCATTTCCAGCACTGCGCGATAGATCCCCGCCGGCAGCGAAACCTTCAGCGTCGCCATCCCGCCGGCATTGGTCTGCACCGCTTGCAGATCGACCGTCTCCGCCAACTCCCAGGTACTGGGATTCGATCGATCGGGAGCCGGAGCTTCGTCGGCACGAAGACTTCGCGGCTGAGGACGGGAGCCTAAATCGGCACGGACAACTTCCACTGGTTGGTTCAGCGTATAAACCTTCAACGTCCCTTTTGCCGCTTGGGCATCGCCATCGAGCGTGGTCGTGCGGACGATGAACTCCACCGGTTGGTCGATCGTTTGCCAGTCCGCCACGGTCAGCGAAGTGGCCAAACTGGTGTAGCCAAGATTGATCGTTCGCTGATCGGAACGGGTCTCTCCCGTCGTGTCGGTCACATCGGCGTACACGACGAACTGAAACGTCGGTTCACTTTCTCGCAAGACGGCCGGGTCGGGCGCGGCGGTAAACGTCAAATCAAACGTTCCGTCGGGAGCAGTGGTCGTTTCCCCGTTGGCGATCTCTTGGGGTCCCTCTTGAACGGGCGGCATCCACCAACAACGCCAGTACCACCAGTTCGGATAGCGGACACTGCGAACGACGCGGTACTGGACCTTGGCTCCACCAACGGCAGCTCCGGTGTAAGCGGTTGCTTTCCCGGTGACCTTCACCTCCTCTTTCAACTTGGCAGGTTCCGCGGGCGCTTCGACGCTGACTTGAAACTTTGGCCGCTTGTACTCTTCGACACGAACCGAGGTGCTGCCCTGCGGTACCCCTTCCACTTGCAACGTCATCGCGCCGGTCAATCGCCCACGCGGTGCCGCAACGCTACCGTTGAAGCTGCCGTAATCGTTGGTGCGATGTTGCACGCGACTGACCTCTTCGCCATTGACATCTCGCAACACCACAACGACATCACGCTGGGCCAGCGTTTCGTATTTGTCGGCGCCATGATCAAACGCGATGCAAATTCCTTTGTAGCGAATCGTTTGGCCGGGCCGGTACAACGCGCGGTCGGTGAAGAAGCGAGTCTGTTCCATCCGCTGCGGCGGTCGACGATTTCGATAGGTCGCCAAATAATTGGACGTCGACAGTTGCTGGCCTTGGTGCGAGGCGAGCAGCAGCAGGCCGCGCTGGGCCGGTTGATCAAAGCGAAATCGGCCGTTCGCATCGGTCGCGATCGCCGGCAACTCCGCCAATTGATTTTGCTGCGTGCGTTGCCAAGCCTGGATTTTGGCCCCGGCCACCGGTTCGCCAGAGCGGGCTTGCAGGACAAACCCTTCGATCACTCCTTCACCGCGGTTGGTGCGGGTGACCAGGGCGAGGTCACTTTTCCAGAAGTGCGTCAAGCTGAGCTGATTATCGTCTTGAGAGAAATCCGCGTTGTGGCTGGAAATCAAGAAGTACGAGCCAGCGGAAAAATCGAGTGGCGCGTCGATCGATTGCACCCGTTCCTGGTAGTCGGTCGTCGGTGGTAGAGCGACCGACCATTCCTTGACCGGGGTTTGACTCAGCAATTGATTACGATCGGGCTGGTCGAGATTCTCGGGCTGCCAGCGAAATCCTCGGTTCAAGAACTTATTGAAATTGTAGGAGACAATCCGAAAGTAGACCTTCTCGACATTGCGATAGGTCACATCAATGGTGGGTGCCGGTTCGTTCCAAACCCGCTCGGTGACTGCCTGAGCCGCACGGGCTTCGATTTGCTGAATCAGATTGAAGCAGCGGTTTCCGCCGACGGTGTTGGGATGTTGCTGCAGGCCTCGCGAAGCGATCTCGTGGGCCTCTTCCCACTCCCCTTGCTCGTGCAGCTCGCTCGCCCAATCGTGAAAGGCGCGAGCGGCAATTTCATGCTCGCGGTGTTCCTCGATGAAGCGCTGCAGCGCCGCGATGTAACGTTCAGATTTATTTTCACCGGCAGCATAGTTATCGCCGAACGCCAGACGCAGCAGATTGACATCGAGGAACGCCGCGCGGTCGTCGTCGTCTTGATGAAAGCGGAGCAGATCCTGATAGACGCGCACGGCGCGCAGGGCCGGTGTGCGGTCTTCCGGCGCGTTCTCTTGCACGTCGCCGGGCTGCCAGGCGAGAAAGGTTGGCACCTCCGCAAATAGGGGGCTTTCGGCGAGCAACTCAAACGCACCATGACTGCGCGAGCCAGCTTGTTCGCCAGTGCTGTAGAAATCGAGCGCGTTATGCGCCAGCACGTCGTACAGCGTCGGACGGTAGGCGTTCGGTGCCGAGCCCGCTTCGAGCAATGGCTTATAAGTCTCCGTCGGCGTCTGCTGCAGCACATCGGCTTGAGCCAGCACGGTTTGAAACTGAAGATCGATGTGGTCCAAAATCTGAGGCAACGACCAAGTCGTGAAGTCCTCGCCGGGCGCCCCCGCCGCCTCGGTACGCTGCATGAACCGCCAGCGATTTTGCTGGAAGTAGTGCCAATACCAGTTTGCCAAGATCGCCCGCATGACCGGCTGCATTTCTGCGGCAGCCCCCTCGATGGCAGCCTCCATCCGCTTCACCTTTTCCGCCGGCTGATTGCCTTGAATGTTGCCCTCCAAGGTGATTTTCATGCTGATGGCCTTAATCGCTTCGGCGTAAGCCTGTTGCTCGCGGGCCTCGGTGATGATCGGCTCCAGTTCTTTGATGGCCGTTTTCGGCAGCCCGTCGGCGACCGCTTTGTCAACTTTTTTCCAGCGTTCTTCGCGAGACTGCCCCCAAGCCTGTAGCGGCAGGGTGAGCAAGACCAAAACAAAAAGCAAACAAGGGCGTGTGATCATGGGGAAAATTCTCGGGTAGCGTTTCAGACAAGGACCGCGGCGTTGAGAATAGCACTCCAAAGCGCGGCTTCGCAGGCGTAGACGCGGAATGGTGGCCGTTGGTTTCCGCAAAATCTCACAAACTTTTTTACCCGCCTTGCTTGCCCCCTGCGACAAAAACCGCACTACCGCCAGCCGAAACAAGCCGTTTACCAACGAAAAACGGGCACGAACCGGATGGTTCGTGCCCGTTGGGCTGTTCAGTTGAGTTGTGTGCCGGACGTTTGCACGGCGATGCTTTGCCCGAAGACTTGGCTCCGCCGGGCCGAGTTAGTAATCGATCGTGACGCCGAAATCGATCCCATGGACAAAGAATCCGCGATCTTTGACGGTCGGCAACTGAGGTGGCGGTGCCAGCGGATTCTGGAAGCGTGATTGGTCGACGAGACCATCAAATTGATCCCCGCTGAGGGCCACACGATTCCAATAGATGAACGAGTAACCGACTGTGAAGTTCACATAGTTCCGCATCCGATAGCCGAGCTTGAAGTTCGCTTCGGGAGCGAACGCGAACTCATTTTGGCGAGCCCGGCCTTCGGTTCCCACCGTATACAAGCCGGTATCAAAGGTTTCGACGCCGGGAACCCCCAAGAATCGACGCTGGCCCGCTCCATTGATGTTGACCAGTTGTCGCATGTTCCCCATGTGGACTTTGGTTAGCGAAGTCAAGCTGATCGGGCCCTTGTGGATACTTGTTTGAAAGCCGATCTGACCACCGTGGAAATTATTCGTCGCTTCGAAGCGGTCCCTCACGTCGACGACTCGACCCGTGACGGTGTTCGTGCGAGAGCTATTGATCGACAGGCTGTCCTCGATGTTGAAGTAGGAGTAGCCGCCGACCAATTCCACGCGGTAGTCGCTGCCTTCCATAAAGAGGGCTTTGGCGTACAGTTCGCTGGCGACAATATCGAGTTCCGACTCCACGCTCAGACGGCCATCCAAATTCGGATCGAGCAGCACAAGAAAAGCGTTCTCGGCGTTGGCCGACGTATCGAAGAAGCGAAGTCCCAAACTGCGGCCCGAAGTACCGCCGGCGGCAAAGCTCTCGTCGGCTCCGGTGAGGAACCACAAGCGTGCACCGAGACCTAACTGTCCATCGGCGAAGTAACGTCCCGCATCGGCACGAAATCCAGGCTGCAAGCCGCTGTCAATGCTGCCACCAAACAGCTCGGTGTAGCCCGGCTGCCCCGGCAATGGAATCTCTCCCGCATTGGCACTGGCGACCAACAGCGGCGACGTGCGGTCTTCGGGAAACCACAACAGCAATTCCGCACTTAACCAAGATTCAGGACTCCGAGTCATCGCCTTGCCAACGCTGCCGCGGCGAGCGACGGGGGCCGAATAAGTCGGAGCACTGCTGTACGATTCGGTGATCGGCAGGGGAGTGCTGTGATCGGTTGGCTCAATCAGCGCCAAATCGCCGACGTAACCTCCGAGGGCTTTTAAATCACCGACATAGCCGCTTGATTGCAGATCGGCCTGCTGCGGCAGATCATCACCGACGAAGCTCTTGCCGGGTTCAAAATAGGAAGACATGTCTCCCACGCTCTGAGGCTCTTGAGCCTGGAGGGAAACGCTGGCGGTTAGTCCCGCGACGATCGACGTCAACGTGAGGACTTTGGAAAATGCTTTCATGGTTTTTGCTCTACAGCTCTACAGTCCGGGATCACTGACACAACTAGTAGAAGTGGATCGACGAGATCGACCATCAAATGCAGCACAGCCCGCAGCCGCGTCAAACTTAACGCATCTACCCTAGATTGATACAGAAAAAGCGAATCCACGCCGGCTCGTCGGCACGACTGTGCGATAAAATGAGTCTCACTTGTTAAAAAGGCTGTGAAACATGTCCGCTAGCGAACCTACCGATACTCCAATCGACACCCCCGACGGCAGCGTCTCCTCGCCCAGTCCGCCGGTGGCCTCCCCCGCTGCGCCTCCACAAGCCGTTTCGACTTCAGCGCCGACGCTCTCCGATGGTCGTGATGGGACATCGACCGCACTGGGATCGCTCTTCCAAACCGGCGCATCGCCGCGGATGTTACGATGGCGGCGCAAACTGCAACAGATCAATTCCTTAGAGCCGGAATTGCAGCAGGAAGACGATCTTTCGCTGCGAAAACGCTCTTTGGCATTACGCTATCGTGCCAAGTCGGGCGAAAAATTGGGCAGTCTTTTGCCCGAAGCTTATGCCTTGGTCCGTGAGTCGGGCCGACGCGTGCTGAACATGCGCCACTATGACGTGCAGATGATCGGCGGGATCTGTTTATTCGAGGGCTGCGTCGCGGAGATGCAGACCGGGGAAGGCAAAACGCTGACCGCAACGCTGCCGCTGTACCTGCATTCCTTGGTCGGCAGAGGGGCTCACCTTGCCACGGTCAATGATTACCTGGCGCGTCGTGACGCCGAATGGATGACGCCCCTGTTCGAACGCTTGGGATTGTCGGTCGGCATTATCCAAACGGGCGACGACCAACCCTCGCGGCGCAAATCCTACGCCGCTTCGGTAACGTACGGCACGGCCAAAGAATTTGGTTTTGATTTTCTACGCGACCGACTGTTGCTGCGTGCTCAGAACCGGCTGCAAACCGAAATGCTGGGCGATGGCGAAGATGGCTTCAGCGGCAGCGGCGACCAACCGGTGATGCGCGGCATGCACTTCTGCCTGGTCGACGAAGCCGACAGTATTTTGATCGACGAAGCACGCACGCCGCTGATTATCGGCAGCTTGGAGGACACCGTTCGCGACCAAATCGTCGAGACCTACCGGTGGGCCGCCGAGCAGGCTCCGGCATATGAAATCGAAGAACACTTCACCATTGATGATGAGACAAAGCGGTATGAATTGACCGCTCGCGGCCGGCAGAAAGTGCGTTCATTGAAGAAGAGCGACCTCGTTCGCACGACCGGCTTGGTCGACCTGTACGAGTTCGCCGAGCGGGCCATCAAGGTTCATCGTGAGTTTCTCAAAGATCGCCAGTATGTCGTTCGCCCCGGAGATAACGGCAAAGAAGAAATCGTCATCGTCGATGAGTTCACCGGAAGATTGGCCGAAGGACGCAAGTGGCGTGACGGGATCCATCAGGCGATCGAAGCCAAAGAAGCAATCGAGATCAGTGTGCCCACCGGACAGGCAGCGCGGATCACGATTCAGGATCTGTTTCTGCGTTACCCTCACCTTGCCGGAATGACCGGTACGGCAGCCACTTCGGCGCGCGAACTGAAGAAAATCTATCGCACTCCGGTGATTCGCGTCCCCACCAATCGCCCACCACGACGCGTCCGCTTGAGCGACAACGTGCAGGGGACGATGCAGAAAAAGTTCGAAGCGATCGTCGAAGAAATCGTGGAAATGAATCGGATCGGACGCCCCGTTTTGATTGGCACCCGGTCGATCGACAAGTCGGTGATCCTGTCTCAAATGCTGACCGCGAGGAACATCGAACATCAGGTGCTCAACGCCAACAATGTCGAAGCCGAAGCAGAGATCGTCGCACAAGCCGGCGGATTGGGAAAAGTCACTGTGGCGACCAACATGGCCGGACGCGGAACCGACGTCAAACTGGCTGCCGGGGTCGAAGGCAAAGGAGGGATGCATGTCATCTGTACCGAGCTGCACGATTCGGCCCGTGTCGACCGCCAACTGATTGGCCGTTGTGGCCGACAAGGTGACCGCGGATCGTATCGACAATACCTTTCGCTGGACGACGACATCTTGAAAGGGGGCTTGGGCCCAGACAAGGCGGAGCGTCTGCAGGCGGCCGGAGAGCAGGCCGATAGCCCCCTGCCCACTTACGCTGCGATGTTTCGAAAAGCCCAAAGGAGGGTGGAGCGCAAGCATTTCCGAGACCGCATGGTATTGCTGCACCACGAGCGAGAACGCAAGAAAATCCAACGTGAAATCGGCCAAGACCCGTATTTGGACACTCCCGACTGATGCCTTTGCGGGGCGAGTCGCTTACAATGCAAGCCGATGTTTCTGGTTTGCCGAGTCCTCTTTGCCCTGATTGTTAGCCATGTCCTATCGCGTTGGCTCCTCTGTATTGCTGGCCGTCGTCTGTGCTCTGCTGGACTTCACGCCATTGGACTTCAACCGCACGGCACACGCTCAGAATGTGTTCCGCCAATACTCCCCAGACCTAGCCGGCGGGTTCATTGAACCCCCGCGGGCGGTGCGGCAACAATTAGAGGAATCCGAACAGGCGATCGAGGAGGAGCGTTACAGTGACGCCGTCCTGGGTCTCGGCAAGCTGCTGCAACGATCGGCCGATGCCAGCAATAGCGACGACGTTGCGGGTCAAGATTTTTTCCTCGACGCGGGCCTCGACAATCTGGATGCAATCGCGATCGAGAGCCTGCTGCGACGCGCCGAAGACCTGCTCGGTCGCTTGCCCGACAAAGGCCTGGACATCTACGAGCTGAATTACGGCGCGGCCGCGAAACGGGCTTTTGAAGAAGCCGCCGTCGGCCCCGATTGGGTTGCCTTAAAGGATGTCGTGCGACGATACTTCCACACCCCGGCCGGCTACCAAGCGGCTTATCTGTGGGGCTACCACGAACTGCAAACCGGCCGCCCATTGGCGGCGGCACGGCTCTTTCAACGCTTGGCCGCCCAACGACGCGCCGCCTCGGTGCTGGGCGGCCAACTCGATGCGGCCCTGGCCCTGTCGTTGAAGCTGGCCGAGCGTGAAGAATCTCAAGTCCGCGCGGCGCTGCGCAACGTGCCTGCCGATCCAGCCGCGCCGGCTCGCGCCGACCGGTATCGCTTGGCCGACCAAGACGTCCCCGCACCCGCCAGTGGCGACGAATTGGCTTGGCTGGAAAAACACTTTCCACCGCTGCAGCGCACCACGCCGCCTCCCCCGGTCGATTACCCGGTCGCCGGTGGTGACCCCAGCCGAGCCCTCAGCGAAGGAGGCCAAACGCCGCTCAGCGCGTCCCGCTGGAAAGTCGAAACGACCACCGGTTCGGTCGAAACGGAAGAGCTACGCACCACCGCTCAATCGCTCGCTTCGCAAGGCGAACTGCCACCGCCAACCTGGCTGCCCCTCCGCGTCGGCGATCAACTGCTGATGCGGACGACCGAGCGGCTGATGGGAGTCGATTTTGAAACCGGCAAACGGGTTTGGGAGTATCCCTGGGAAAGCTCCACCGGAGAGCCGGAACAACTGCCTTTTGACGAAGAAGAATTGTCCAGCAGCCTGCTGCTGAAGCAACGCGTCTGGTTCGATCTGCCGTATGGCCGGATGAGCAGTGATGAGGAACGGGTCTATTTGCTCGATAACCTCGCTCAAATCGAGACCAACCGTCGCTTCACTCCCTTTGGCCGCCAGCCCATCCAGCGCGGCGTCGCACAGCGGAAAAACACCGGCGCGAACACGCTGGTCGCACTGAAGCTGAAATCCCAAGGCAAACTGCTGTGGCGCGTCGGCGTGGGAGAAGAGGTCCCAACCATCTTTAGCGATGCTTTCTTTCTCGGACCTCCCCTGCCGATCGATGGTCGACTGTATGTGATGGCCGAACTGGCTGGCGATATCTGCCTGCTGTGTCTCGACCCCGACACCGGCAGCCTGCTGTGGCGTCAACAGATTTTGGCGATCGAAACGGGCGATATCGAATCGGATGTCGTCCGCCGTGTTTCCGGATCGATGCCCGCCTATCAAGATGGCGTGCTGGTCTGCCCAACCGGTGCCGGAGCGATCGTTGCGGTCGACCTGGCGTCGCGCAGCTTACTGTGGGGCACCAAGTATCGCCGCAGCAACGAACTGGACAATGCCGTCGCCGGGCGAGGAAATTTTGATCCCACTCGATTGATGCAGCGCTGGCACGATGGGACTCCTCAAATTGTCGACGGGGCCGTTTATGTGACTCCGCTGGAGTCGGATCGTTTGTACGCGTTTGATCTGCTGACAGGCGAACCCCGATTTCCTGAGATCCAACGTTCGGGGATGCGTTACCTCGCCGGGGTGCGCGATCAACAAGTGATCCTCGTCGGCAACCGTGAGGTCCACGCCTACGACACCGGCACCGGTCGACGAAACTGGACGGCGACGGTCAACGATACCGGCCAAAATGCGCAAGTCGCCGGCACGGGCGTCTTCGGCGGCAACCTCTTCTTTGTGCCACTAACCAATCGACAAATCGCCTCGATCGATCTTGCCAAAGGTGATGTCGTGCATCGGCAGACGATGGACTTTGAACTGGGCAACCTGCTGCAAGCCGGCGGCCAATTGATCAGCCAAAGCCCCACGGAAGTGGCCGTCGCGTTCGGCCAACAATGGCTCCGTCCCACAGTGGACCAGCGATTGACCGAAAACCCCGAAGACCTCTGGGCGATCAAACGCAAAGCCCAATTACTGATCGAAGATGGGCAACGCGACGAGGCCCTGGAGTGGTTGGCCAAGGCTCGCCGGTTAAGCGTGACCGATGAAGAGGTTCGCTCGCTGTCGGTCAGTGCCATGCTCGGTGCGCTGCAAGATGATTTTGTAGCCCAAACCGATTTACTGGAACCATTGCAGGGCCTGGTCCGATTCCCCGACCGGCAAGCCGAACTGTTGTCGCTGATGGCACGCAATAGTGTCCGCCGCGGAAAGCATGTCCAAGCGATTCAGGAACTGATTGAACTGTCCTCCTTGGTCGCCAACGAACCCGAGCTGACATCACAAGTTCGCCAACTACAACGCAACGACAAAAACGCCCTGCCGTCACTCGACACCTGGATCGCGGGCCAAGCCAGCCAAGCTTGGCAGGCCGCCGAGGAGAATGAAAGGCAACCGATGAATCAAGCGGTTGATCTGCACCTGCAACGCTTCCAGGGCAACTCGACGAATTCCCTGCAACGCCTGAGTTCGCATTTCGCCGCATTACCTGGAGCCGACGCGGCACGGTTCGCACTGATCATGCGTCTGCTGAAGGAAGGCGATCAAGTCCGCGCCGAACGACTCGCCACGGAAGCCTTGCAAAGCGTCAACGACCCCTTGCGCGCCGCTCCCTTTCGTTTGGCTCTTGCCAACGTCTACCAAGCCGCCTCGTTCAAAGAAGATGTGCGGCTCCAACTGGAACAACTCGCGGGCGACCAAAGCGAAACCTTGAGTCCCGCTCAGCAGGAAATCCTTGCCACACTCCGCGACAGCTATTTGCCGGAACAAGAAACCACGTGGCCACCCTATGTCGTAACCAAATGGAACGCACCGCAAGGACAGCGCACTAGCCGCACCACCAACCCCGACCTGCTGGATGTCCTCGCGAGAAGCGGCCAACACCTTCGCGGCATGCAGGTGATCACCGAGGAAGGCAAAACCATCAGCCTCCGAGATCCGCTGGGACGCGTGACCGCGATCCCCATGGCGGTGCCCAACACGGGCAACGACGGAGCACGCACGGTGGTCATCGATGGCGGCGTGATGGTCGCACTGATGCCGACGGAATTGGTCGCCGTGTCGTTGCTCGAAGCGACCAACGGCTCGCGTGACGCCATCATGTGGCGACACCCTTGGCGCAGCGAACTGGGAGGCCGGATGGCGCGCACCGGCAGCATGGCGACCCCCTTTGGTGACAATCACAAGCTGTACGAAATCACCGATCCCCTGCGACGCGCCCCCAATGGCGAATACCGTCTCGGACCGCTCCGAGGCAACTCGCTGTATGTCCTCAACGCGGGAGAACTACAAGCCTTCAACGTGCTGCGAGGCAGCACGCAGTGGACCAACAGCGGGGCTCCTCCGACAGGCCATATCGTGGCTACGGAAGATCGCCTAGCGGTGGCTTCTCCCGATACGGACGCCGGGCGAATCGATTTCTTCAACGCCATCGATGGCCAAAAAGTGGACACCCAACCATGGCCCGAAAACGAACGGATCTGGTTTGCGTCGGGACCGCATCTGTTGACCTATGAAGTCGCCGCCGGCAACGTCCCGTCGGTGGTCCAGCTACGCAATGTATTCGAGGACAAAGTCCTGCTCCGCAAGGAACTCGCGCCGCCGGAAACGGCAGGCGTAACCACCAAAGGCCACATCGCCGAAGGGCGCTGGCTGACGCTGCTACAGCCGACCGGCGAAATCACCGTGTGGGACCTGCGGGAGGGACGAGAAGTCGGCACCCACAGCGTCGGGCCGATCGAAAAACTGAACGGCCTGCAAGTGATCCTCCGGGATGACCATTTGATCCTCCTGCCCGAAACAAGCGTCCGACCGGAGAAGGCTCCCAACACCGTCGACCCCGAAGTCGCGCAGGGCCGCATTGTCTCGCGGGTCCACGGTCCACTGGTCTGCATGCATCAAACGACGGGAGACATCCTCTGGGAAACACCGCTGGAAGATGGCCCCTGGGGCTGCACCACCGGCCAAGCCACCGGATCGCCACTGCTGGTCTTTAGCCGTGCTCAGGCGATCTATTCACCCACCTCGACTTCGACGCGACGTAAGGAACTGTCGCTGCTCGCTGTCGATGTGAAGACCGGCAAAATCATGGCCCGTCGCACCGGCTTGAAACTACCCAGCTTTAACAGTGACATTGCGACCAATCTGAATGTCGATCCGGAACAACATGTCGTCGCGGCGATGGTCTCCGCTTCCTTCATGCAGTTCAATTACTCCGATACCGAACCGCCGGCTCAACCCGAAGAGGAACCGGAAGCCGACGAAGCGCCTGCCGAAGAAGCTCCGGCAGAGCCCTTCGATCTGTTTCGCTAACGGTCTCCCGTGTCGTGATTCCCAGCTTCCGGCAGGCTTGTTACATTGCGGGCTGTCCGCTGGTTTGAAACACTTGCTCCATCCGCTGAAAGTCACCCGATGTCAATGTCGAACGATGGTTTCGGTCCCAATCCAAATGTCCCCACGCCCACCAATGCAGGTTCTTCCAGCACGCTAAAGTGGGTAATTGGGATCATCGCCGGCCTCGGCCTGTTGGTACTCCTGTGCTGCGGTGGCTGCCTGCTGGTGGGCAAGTTTGGGCTGGACCAGGTCGGCAACCAAGTCGCCCAAGAAGTGCAATCCGATCCGGTGATCATGGAACGCATTGGCAATGTCGAAGCGGTGAAAATGGAGCTCATCGCGACTAGCGAACGCCAACAAGAAACGGGCGATTACGATGCGATGGTATTTTCGATTACCGGCGACAAAGGCTCGGGAAAACTATACGGCACGAAGACCGGCCCGGATCAAATGGGCAACTTTGTGCTGGAACAAGACGGCGTCGAGTATCCGCTCAGCGAATAATTATCAACTGCGATTTCAACAGGAAAGAGAACCATGAAGGTAGCAACCTTTGACACCGAACGTGGCACCATCCGCGTCCAACTGCACGACGACTTGACTCCGAAAACGGTAGCCAATTTCGTCAAACTGACCGAAGACAAGTTCTACGACGGACTGACCTTCCACCGCGTCATTCCCGACTTTATGGTCCAAGCCGGCTGTCCTCAAGGGACAGGCACCGGTGGCCCCGGTTACAAGTTCGAGGATGAGTTCCATCCTGACTTGACCCATGACGCCCCCGGCGTGCTGTCGATGGCCAACGCGGGCCCCAACACCAACGGCTCGCAGTTCTTCATCACGCATGTCGAAACGCCATGGCTGGACAACAAGCACAGCGTGTTCGGTCGAGTCATCGAGGGCCAAGACGTGGTCGACAGCATTCAGCAAGGCGACAAGATCAACAAGATCACGATCAGCGACGAGTAATCACGACTCGCGCTGATTGACAAAGCGAATCGGGACCGCAATTGTTTGCGCCACCGGCGTCTGCTGCTGCAGCGCCGGCGAGAAGGTCCAGTTCCGCACCGCCATCACGGCCGCTTGATCGAGATCGGCATGGCCGCTTGAGTGGATCACGGCCACCGACGTCACCTGCCCTTCGGCATCGACAACGACCTTCAAAACGGTCCGCCCCTGACGGTTCTCCGCAATCGCTGCGGGTGGGTAGCCGGGCGGCTCGTTCGACGGCAAAGGCCGCGCATGCTGGTCCACCTTGGCTCCCGGCGCTTCGGCACTCGCCGAAGCCTGCTGTGCCGGAGCGGCGGCGGCCTTCGGCTTCGCCACCTCCGCCGGTTCCACCTCGCGCTCCGCGTCGGGCCTGCCGCGCGTCGGAGGTGCGGGCACAGCCGGAGCTTGCCCCAATGCAATCGGCACCGGCTCTACAGGGACCAGCTCCTCGGACGACCGGTCGGCCACCTCCGCCGTCTCGACACCACGCAGCTCCACAGTCTCCAGGGGTGTTTTCGCCGGTGCAAAAACCGCCGTCAACGCGATCGCCTGACGGCTCGCGGTGGTCCCGGCCTGCAACTGCAAATCAGCCGTTTGGGTCAGCCCCGCCGAAATCCCCAGCAACGCCAACGTAGCGTGGACCAACGTACTCACCCCCACCGCATTCAGACCGCTACCGGCTGCCGGGCTGACCGGACCGGGCTGCAAGCGGGGCGGGAAGGTTTCGGTTGATAAATCCATGCGACTTTCGAGAAAGGAGATTTGCTGCACATTGTAGGCAATGCTCCGTTTTTGCGTAGTCGTCCGCCAAACGGCCCTGACCCGCGATCATCGCCCCGTGATCATGGCGGCGATGAAAACCGCCGGCATAGTGATTGGCAATCAATGCCGAAAGTTCCACTGCCGGCAACCGTAACGCTCGGCGACCAGTGCTTGCATCCGCTCGCGAGGCCAATCCACCAGCGGCTCGGTCGCCTGGAAAGCGGTCGCCAAATGCCGCTCGACCGTCTCCCGATCGGCGGGCAAATTGGTAATGAACTCGCCATGAGCGCGCCGCTGACGATAACCGGGCTGACGCGGCGGAGTCCCCAGACACCGCGCGATCAGCTTTACATCTGCCTCCAGCAATAAGGTTCCGTGATACAGCAGGTGATTACGGGCAATCCGCAGGCTGTTGCCGGAAAACTTGCGATTCCCAAACGTCAGGTCGCAGATGCCTTGGAACTGCAGCCAAGGCCGGTCGGTGACGTCGACGGCCTGCTGCACGGCCGCCAGAATCGTCTGCATCACGTATTGGTGGACGCGGTCGACATTCCGCCACTGCGGCTGCTGCTGAAGGTCCAGGACCAAGCTGTACATCAGACAACCGGGACCACCAACCACAGTGGCACCGCCGCTGCAGCGTCTCAAAATGGGAATCTGCTGGGCCTCGCAAAACGACTGGTCGGCCTCTTCACCAGCCTTCGAACCACGGCCCAGCACGACCGTTGTCTGCTCGAATTGCCACAACCTCAGCACCTGCCGTGGCAACTCCCCGGCATCGGCCGCCGTGAGGAGCGCTTCATCGAGGGCCAGGTTTTCGGCCGTCGAGGCGAGCGACTTTTTGAACAGTAGTGTCATGCGAGGGAAACGTTAAAAGGCAACCAGCCGAGATGCAGCGTGGGAAACAGGCAACCGAGGATGCAAAACCACAACGGTTGTAGCGTCGATTAAACAAGCCAGGAAAGCTGGCGAAAAGGTGTCGACCCCTGGTTTGCAAAAGTGGCTTTTTTCCAAGGATTTTTTTGATTTTCGCTAACGTGTTGAAGCTACATTACTTGGGTCCCGTTAAGGACCGGTTCAGCATTTGCACTTTTGCGGTTCCTTGACCAAACTTGATACATCCCCGCCGACAGGGTGAGGCAGCCTTCGCTTTTGACTGCCCACACGTTTTCAACCTGAGGTGAGGCTTGCTCCCAGACCTGAAACAAGGAAAGACATTGTGAGGCCGCTAACTCAATTACCTGGTCAAGCGCTCCCGATTGCATTCGCTGCGTCGCTCTTCGGCGGCGCGATCCTCGCTGGTGTTTCCACAGCGCCCGTTTCTGGTCAAGAGGCGTGCTGCTTCCAGCCTGCTTATCAATTGCAGTGCGAAACGGTGTTGGAACCGCAGACGGTCGCCCGCTATCGCCTGGAATACCAGACCGAATATGAGGAGCAAGAAGTCGTCCGTTATCGACCGGTGGTCAAGACGCGCACCGAGCAACGTGAATACCGCGTTGCCAAACCGGTCACCAAGACCACCTACCGTGAAGAACGCTACACCGTTCAGCGGCCGGTGCTGGAAACCAGCTACCGCGATGAAACGGTGACTCAAACCCGTTACGTGACCGAAACCGCGGAACGCGAAGAACAGGTCACCAGCTATCGACCTGTGGTGGAAACGCAGTACCAGGAACGACAGTACTCCGTACAGCGTCCGGTCGTCGAAACGCAGTACCAAGACCAGCAGTACACCGTCCAGCGACCGGTCGTCGAGACGCAGTATCAAACCCAACAGCACACCACGCTACGGCCCGTCACGACTTACCAAAACCAAACGGTCGACGCCGGTGGCTATGTCGCTCAGCAAGTCGTCCAGCCCGGCACCGTGCAGTACGGACTGACTTGGCAACCCGGCGTTGGCTACACACCTGGACCGCTGGGACTGTTCGCTCGTCGCAACCTTGGCGGACCGGCCTGGACGCCCTACGTCACGCCACCGACCGTGCAAACGCAGATGGCCTATCGGCCCAACTACGTGAACCAACAAGTCGCCCAGACGTCTTACATGCCGCAAACCGTTCAGCAGCAAGTGCCCGTTCAGGTTCAACGCATGCAGACCGAAGTGGTCACGCAAAAAGTGCCCGTCCAAGTCACACGCATGCAGACCGAAGTGATGACGCAGAAGGTGCCGGTCCAGGTGACGAAGTACCAAGCGGTCACCGAAGTCCGCAAGATCCCTTATCAAGTCCAGCGTCCGGTCACCGAAACGTCGACGCGAAAAGTTCCTCAGCAAAGCTACCGCTGGGTGACCGAAGAAAAGGTTCGCAAGGTTCCCGTCACGACTCAGGAAATGGTCTACGAAACGTCCAGTCGTCCCGTTCAGGTTCAGTACGTTGAGAACGAACGAATCGTGCAACGCGTGCGCGTCCCCAAAACGACTCCGGTCTGGGTTCGTATCGAGGAACAGCGAATGGTACCTCGACAAGTCGTCCAGCGTATTCCTCATGGCTACAGCGACCCGTTCAGTGCCTCCATCGTGCAAGGCTACTCCTCCTTTGGAAACACCGCCACCTCTTCGATGCTGCCCATCGCTCCCGCGACGGTGATCGAACCACTAACTCCCGCTCCGTCGGTCCTGGAACCCCAGGCAGCGGAATCGCTGAAACCCGAAACGCAGCTCGAAGGGGTCGAACTGAACGCGGCGAGCGACCAGGAAGCAGATTCCTCGGAAGGTGACCAAGACGCCAACGCCGAAATCTTCAACGACAATCCCGATTCGCCCAGCGATGCAGCCAACGGAAATGGCTCCGGCGGAAACGACTCCAACGAAGCGGCCTCCGACGAGGACAAGGTGGAACAACCGACGCTCGGTTCGCCTGCCGTTCACCGCATGCAGCTTTTCCGCCACCGGTCCTCGGCTCCACGCGAAGCCTAACGCCGTCCCATCCCAGCACTCGTGCTCAGGAATTGTGATGACTGACTCCAGCGAACTGCCCGTCGAGATCGATGTTCAAGCGGTCCAAGCGTTACGCACTGCTAACGAACCGTTTCTGTTGCTCGACGTGCGTGAACCGGAAGAATACGCCACCGCTCGGATTGAAGGTTCCGTCCTGCTGCCGATGAGCGAACTGCAAGCTCGAGCGAAAGAGCTCGAGCCGCACCAACAAGACCGCATCATCGTTCAATGCCACCACGGCGGACGAAGCTTGCGAGTCGTCTCGGTCCTCCGCCAGGCCGGCTTTGCCAAAGCCCAGAACATGACCGGTGGCATCGATTCCTGGAGTCAACAGATCGACCCCACCGTTCCGCGTTATTGACCCCGGTGTCGCCCCCACTGCATGCATCATGAAGAGGGCAAAATTCGCGGAACCGATCGGCTGGTCCACTTGTCAAAACCGCGGCCGACGAGTAACGTCTAGACCAAATCAGGGCTCACAGCCCGTCACGAGCGGATGTGGCGGAATTGGCAGACGCGCTAGATTCAGGTTCTAGTGGCCGCAAGGCCGTGGAGGTTCAAGTCCTCTCATCCGCACTCAACAAAAAAGGTTTTCGCAATTCGCGAAAACCTTTTTTCATAGCCGCATCCCAGCCGGACTACGAACCAGTAGGTCCAAGCCCAGCGGGCGACACTGGCCTTGAGCCCGGAGGTTCGATCGCGACCCGCGGTACTTTATCCGGCTGAACCCGATGCATGGCTGTCTCCGACACTTGCGATTTACCATCTCCGAAAAACTTCCGCGACAGCGGCGCGGTAGCGTTTTGAACCTGGGCCCAACAGCCGACGGCGGTGGGATTAAAATATTGGTTTGACCCTCCCGCCCCTTCCCTGCCCTCCCCAAGCCGCTCATGCTTCACCACGCTTATTCGCTGACTCTCCTGTGGCTTGTTGCGATTGCCATAGCGCCGAACGCAATCGCTCAAAGCGCCCTGCCAACGGGAACCTTGCCAACCGGAACGTCAACCGATGACGCCGATGACGTGACCTATGCCTTCTTGGTCACGGGGGATCCCCAGTATCTGGCAGAACATTCCGCGACACCGACCAAGCTGGACTTCTATTCCGAACAAGCCAACTCACGCTTTTTAGAAATCGTCCGTTCCTTCCCCAAGCGACCGATTCCACCGGAGCTTGGGGGTGGCGATGTGGCTTCGGAATTGCTGGGCATGCTGGTTGTCGGCGATTTGATCGACAGCGCTGACAAGAACGGCGGCCCCTACCCTGCCATGCAACGTTTTGAGTGGCAGCGTTACCTCCGAGATTACGGGTTGACCGGAAAAGATGGCGGTTTGACGTACCCGATTTACGAACTGCATGGCAACCACGATGGCCCTCAAGGCGACACCTTTGTGGTCGACGAAATCATCGCCCGCAACCAACGACGGCCCGGTGTGAAGCACGTTTCGGAGAACGGCTTGCACTACAGTTGGGACTGGGGACCGCTGCACTTGGTCAGCCTGGGGATCTTTGTTGGCGAGGGCGAACTTCGCCGCAAGGATTTTCACTACTCGCCGCGGGCAAGCCTCGAGTTCCTGCGAGCCGACCTGGCCGAGCATGTCGGTGACTCGGGACGCCCGGTTGTCTTGGCATTCCACATCCACCCCAACTGTCCGGAGTTCGACTGGCCACCCCAAGATCTCGCGGCTTTCTGGGATCTTGTCCAATCCTACAACATCGTGGCGATGTTTCATGGCCATACTCACGGCTCTCCACCCCACCGCATGCAATGGAACGGACAGGACTTTGCACCGGAGCTGCCAGGAGGCATCGATGTCTTTAATCCAGACGATTCTGCCGCCGCCAAGACCGATCCCAAAAATCCCGCGCAGGGCGTGGGGCTGCTGCACGGTTTTTTGTACGTGGAGCTGATCGACCGCCCCGGTTCTGACAACGACACTTTCGTGGTGCGCTCGCTGGCGACCCGCAACAACTGGGCGACCCACGACTGGGATCGAATTTGGTCGAAGAAGGTTTCGCTTCGATCACCGTCCGCTCAAGAATCAGCATCGCCCGGGCCGATCCTGGACAAACAACAGCAACTCGACCGTCAGACATTTTGGGACAACCAAGACTGGGACTGGTACGCGGAGCAGATTCCATTCTTTGAATGTCCTGACGCGGACATCACCACGACCTACTACTACCGCTGGGAGTTATTGACGAAGCATCTGACGTATGGATCACCGACCAGCGGTTACTCCTTTACCGAGTTCATCGATCGACCGTTTTGGTCCGGCGCGTACGGTGCCATCAGTTGCCCGGCGGGCCATCAACTGTACGAAGCGCGATGGCTTCGCAAGCCGCGGATTGCTCGAGATTACTTGCGGTATTGGTTCCGCACACCGGGAGCCCAACCGAGGAACTATTCGACGTGGCTGGCCGATTCGGCTTGGGCCCTGCACAAGGTCCATCCCGACGAGGCGTTCCTGGTCGACTTGCTGCCCGATTTGATTCGCAACTACGAAGGCTGGGAAGAGCGTCAGTTCGTGCCCGAAGTCGGATTGTTCTGGCAGACCGGTCATGACGACGGCATGGAGTTCAACATCAACAGTCGACAAACCAACGACATCCTGCGAGGCGCGCCGAGCTATCGGCCGTCGTTCAATGCCTACATGTGGGCCGATGCGATGGCGATCGCCAAGATCGCCAGACTAGCCGAACAACCCGAAACGGCTCAGCGGTTCGAGCAGAAGGCGGCTTCGATTAAGGCGCAAGTCAAAGCACGGTTATGGGACGAGCGACGTCAGTTTTTCTTCCCCGCCTTTCGTGACGATGAAGAGCGCGACGGACACAAGATCAAGGCGCTCAGCCGGACTTATGAAACGGGCCAATTCGCCGGAGACACGCACGGCCGCGAATTGATCGGCTATGTCCCTTGGCAGTTCAACATGCTCGAATCGGATCAACGGTACGAAGCGGCGTGGGCCAAGCTGATGGATCGCGACGGTTTCTATGCCGACTTTGGGCCGACGACCGTCGAACGGAACGACCCGATGTTTCTGCTAAAGGATTCGTGCTGTTGGTGGAGCGGTCAATCGTGGCCGTTCGCCACAACGCAAACCTTGAAAGCGATGGCGAACCTACTGCAACAGCACTCCGCCGACACAAGAACCGCCGCTGCAACGCTACCGATCACGCCTGCCGACTATCAGGAAATGCTGAAAATCTACTCGCGGTCGCATCGCAAAGATGGACGGCCCTACCTGGCCGAAGCTCTGCATCCTGATACCGGGTCGTTCAAAGGTCACGACGCTTACAATCACAGCGAACACTACCTGCATTCGGGTTACTGTGATTTGGTCATCACCGGGCTGGTGGGTCTGATCGAACAAGCCGACGACCGATTGGTCGTCGATCCTTTGGCACCGGCAGAGTGGGACTACTTTGCCTTGGACGATGTACCGTACCATGGTCATCGGTTGTCGATCCTGTGGGATCGCACGGGGGAACGTTACGGACGGGGCGCGGGTTTGCATGTGCTGTCCAGTGGCCAGATTCTCGCCTCTTCCGCGACGCTGGGTCGACTGGAAGTTGAAGTGCCACCACTTGAAGCTGCCACCGAGCAGGATCCCACCGAGCAGGATCCCACCGAGCAGGACGAAACGGCCTTGCGAGTGAACTACGCCGTCAACAACGACGGGCACTACTATCCACGATTGCAAGCTTCGTTTGTGGCTCCGGGCACAGCGGTTTCGAAGATCCACGATGGCAACTATTGGTATCACATCGATCCGCCCAATCGTTGGTCGACGAACGGTTCTCCCGATCGGTCGGACTGGGTGGTGGTGGACTTTGGGGTGCCGCGTCGGGTCGACACGCTCAAGCTGTACTTCCTGGATGATGCCGCGGACATTGATCCTCCGGAAAGTTTTTTGCTGGAGTCATGGGACGGGGCGCAGTGGCAAGCGATTTCGGAGACGCGGCGTCATCCACCGCAGCCGACCGGTCGCCGCGCCAACACGGTCACCTTTGCGCAAAGAGCAATCTCGAAGCTACGGGTGACGCTGAACCATGCGGCGGGTGCGCGTTCGGGGCTGACCGAGCTGGAAGCCTGGGGCGGCTCGTCGGAGCCCTATCAACCGGCACCTCCGCCGGCAGGCAATTTGGCTTATAACTCGAGCGGCGAAGGATTTCCCAAAGCAACGGCTTCCCACAGCGACCGCTTTGGTGGCCAACCGATGCGAGCGATCGACGGGAAAATTGTCTTTATCCCCACACCGATGAATCGCTGGACGAGCTACGAATCGCCCACCGCATCGGACTGGTTGGAGATCGACTTCGGCAAGCCGCGAGAGGTGGGACGGGTCGAACTGCATGTCTATGACGACCGAGGAGGTGTGCAACCGCCGGCGAAGATGACCATCGAATATCACGACGGTACCGTTTGGCGCGAGGTCTCCGCGGCCAAGTCGTCGCCAGAAAAACCGGTAGGCAGCGTGATGAATACGATTCGCTTTACACCGGTGCAAACGACTAAACTGAGGGCTGTGTTTACTCATCAAGGCAACGCCCGGAGCGGTGTAACGGAGATGGAAGTGTGGCGGGAATGAGATGGCCGATCCGCTGTTGCGTCAGCTTGCTGTGGCTATGCGGCGGTACCTGTTCCGACAGCAGCCAAGAGCTCGCAGCAAATAATGACCTTGTCGCGTTCTTCGCGCAGCACTGCGTCGACTGTCACGGTGCGTCGGAACCGGAAGCCGACGTGCGGCTTGATGCACTCGCCTTGCAGGGCAGCGAACCGGCCAACCGCCCCGACTGGGCACAGATTGTGGCGGTGCTGGATGCGAGCGAGATGCCGCCCGCCGATCATCCGCAACCGACGCCGCAAGCGGTGGCTGCAGCGATTCGCGGCATCAGCCGACATGCAGCGGAAACCCGACAGGCCAGTTCGTCGGCACTCCGTCGCATGAATCGTCGCGAGTACCAAAACACCGTCCATGATTTACTCGGGATCGATGTGCCGCTGCTGGACCTGCTGCCTGCCGATGGTAGCGTGCAAGGCTTTGATAATGTGGCCGATGGGTTGAGCATTTCCTCGGTTTTGATGGAACAATATTTAGAAGCGGCCAACGTTGCGTTTGACGCCGTCATCCGCCGCATCGAGCCGCTGCCTGCCGAAACGCGGCGAGCCGACTTGATGGAGATCAAAGACAACATCGATTCGGTCGCCAAACAAAAAGGGGGTACGATCGAGGTCGACGATTCGTTCGTGAAGTTCACCCCCGGTTGGCCACCCGCTCGGATCGATACGGCGCATCCGATCGAAGATGGCGTCTACCGCTGTCGCGTGGCCGTCTGGCCGCACGATGCCGGCGAGCGAACGCTTTCTCTGGCGATCTATGTTGGTTCTTTGTTTGGTCCCGAAACGCGCAAGTTTATCGGCATCTATGACGTGACAGGAACGGCTGATGAACCACGCGTGATCGAGTTCGTGACACACATGAAGGAAGGGCATTCGATTCACCTGTTGCCGCGCATCTGGCCGGAGCACGTGACCTGGCGAGACAAACACGAGCCTCGACCGGGCGTGGGCATCGTTTGGGCGGAGACCCACGGACCGCTGGACCAAAGTTTTCCTTCGGAGGCGCAGCGGCGGCTGTTTGGAAATCCCAGCTCCATCACGATGGTCCCCGACAAACCGATCTACATGCGACATCGCAAAGGGGTCAAGCTCCACATCGTCGCCTCGTCCCAACCGCGGGAAGATGCGATTCGAATCCTCCGCGAGTTTATTCCGCGTGCTTTTCGGCGGCCGGTCAGCGACGCGGAAATGCAACCCTTTGTTGACCTGACCGTCTCTCGGCTGGAGGCTGGTCGATCGTTCGAGCAGGCCGTTCGCACGGGCGTTACCGCGGTGCTCTGCGCACCGCAATTCCTGTTGCTCAACGCCCGAGCGGACGTCGATGAGTACACGATGGCATCACGATTGTCGTATTTCCTGTGGTCCACGATGCCTGACGAGACGCTGCTGGAACTGGCAGCGGCGGGGCAACTGCGCGATCCTGCGGTGCGGTCCGCCCAAGTCCAGCGGATGCTCAAGGACCCTCGGGTCGATGCCTTCGTCGAAAATTTCACCGGGCAGTGGCTCGATTTGCGAGAGATCGAATTCACCACACCGGATGCCAAGCTGTACCCGGAATTCGATCCTCTATTACAGACGGCGATGCTGGAAGAAACGCACAGGTTTTTCCGGCACGTGCTGCAACAGAATCGCAGCGTCCTTGATTTCGTCGATGCCGACTACACGTTTTTGAACGAACGGCTGGCAACGCACTACGGCATGGAAGGTATTCGCGGAAACGAGTTATTTGAGAAAATTGCGCTGCCGGAAGCAAGCATTCGTGGTGGCGTGTTAACCCAGGCCAGTGTTTTGAAAGTCACGGCCAACGGCACCACCACCTCGCCGGTGTTACGCGGTGTATGGATGCTCGATGCCATGCTGGGCCGCACCATGCCGCCACCGCCGCCCGGCGTGCCGGCGGTGGAACCCGACGTCCGCGGAGCGACCACGATTCGCGAGCAACTGGCGAAACATAGCTCCGATAACTCCTGTGCGGTTTGCCATCGCCGCATCGACCCACCCGGCTTTGCCCTCGACCAATTCGACGCCATCGGTGGCCAGCGTGAATGGTATCGTTCGATTGGAGAGGGCGAGCGAATCGAAGGCAACAAGTCTTACCGGCGGGGGCCCGATGTCCAACCCGCAGGCACGTTACCGGACGGTCGCGAGTTTGCCGATTTCCGAGAGTACCGCAGTCTGTTGATGTCGAAGCCGCGATCGCTCGCTCGTGCCATGGCGACAAAACTGTTGATCTACGGGATGGGTCGCCGTGTCACGGTGGCCGATCGCGAAGTCGTCGACGACGTCGTTTCCCAAAGTGAGGCGGCCGACTTCGGGCTGCAATCGATGATCGAAGCGATCGTATCCCATCACGCCTTTGAAGCTCCTTAGCTGCCTCTGTTAGAACCGCCCATGCTCTCCTGCCAATCGGTCAGCGCCATGCCTACGAAACTGAAACGACGAACGTTGCTCCGCGCGAGCGGGGTTGCCGTGGCCCTGCCGATGCTGGAGTGCATGACCCACGAGCATGCATCGCCAGCGGTCGCCAGCTCGCCGCAGCGTGACGTCCGCCGCATGCTGGCGATTGCCGCTCCGCTGGGAATCCACACCCCTTACCTGTTTCCTCAAACGGCGGGACGCGATTACGAAACCACTCCCTATTTAGAACCGCTGCAGCCGGTGCGAGAAAAATTCACCGTCATCTCGGGCCTACAACATCCCGACGTCGACGGCGGCCATGCGGCGGAGAAAAGCTTCTTGACCGGTGCGGCTCATCCCGGCCAACCGAGCTTTCAGAACACGATCTCCGTCGACCAATATGCAGCCGAACAGATCGGACACCAAACGCGGTTTGGATCGTTAACCCTAGCGACCGATCGATCGAGTTTGTCCTTTACTCGATCGGGCGTTCAGATTCCCGCCGAGACACGGCCGTCACGTTTATTTGCGAAGCTGTTTCTGGAAGGCAATGCCGAGGAGCAGGCGGCACAACTGCAGCGCATCGAAGAAGGCCAAAGCGTCATGGACTTGGTGCGTGACCAAACGCGACGAGTGACCGCAGCGGCCGGTCGCCACGACAACCAAACGCTCGAACAGTACCTCACCAGCGTTCGGGAACTGGAACAACGCTTGGTTCAAGCGGCTCAATGGGCACAGCAGCCCAAGCCTCCGGTCGACCGCCAACCTCCTTCCGACATCACCGATCGAGCCGACTTTGTGGGGCGGATGCGGCTGATGTACGACATGATCTTCTTAGCCATCCAGACCGATTCGACCCGGCTGATCACCTTGCTGGGTGCGGGTGGCAATGAAGTCGTTTCCCTTCAAGGTGTCGATGACGGTTGGCATAACCTCAGCCATCACGGTCGCGATCCTGACAAAATCGAGATGCTGGCGATCATCGAAAAAGAGGAGATGCGACTGTTTGGAGAACTGTTGCAAAAACTGGATGCGATTCAGGAAGGCGACCACACCCTGCTGGACCAGACAGCCATCCTGATGGGATCGAGCTTGGGCAATGCCTCCAGTCACAACAACACGAATCTACCGATCATTGCCGCCGGAGGCCACTTCCTGCATGGCCAACACCTCGCCTTTGATCCGCAAACCGCCCCGCCACTGTGCAATCTGTTTGTCAGCTATCTGCAGCACCTCGGCTTGGCAACCGATCGCTTTGCCAGCGGATCGAGCACCCTCTCTGAGCTGGGTTAGTCGCAGCCCCTGCCTTTGAAAGACACACTTCCAAAGCGTCGACTCTCCCCGCGCCGTGGAGGGTAACCCAGTCGGTCGCGGCGAGAGTGTGCACCGCTGCACGGGTATCTTCGACTTGTACCGATCGTAAAGGATGTGCAGCAGCCCCAACGAGAAACGCTCCCTTTTTTGCGGCCAGTACTCGGCCACCAGCACGGCCTGACACCATCTTTCATTTGGGCGGAGGTGCGATGGGGCAATCGTTCTCCGTGGGTCGGTCGCCGGGATTCGTAATGGGGCAATAATTACGAATTCCGGCGACCGGTCTTTCCTAATTCCATGACCGGAATCGAGCAGCGAATCGCATCGCGATCGCGCTATCTCACACGGCGCTTCTCTGAGCGTTCCGATGGCGAACGGCATTCTGCTTTTAGCGGCCCCACCTTTTCTAAACTGCCAACTGCGTTTCCAATGGGAAAGTCGACGCTTCGATGCGGCGACCCGCGCGTCGGAAAGCCAAGACCGCTTGTGATTCGCCCAGCACGCGCCCTGCCCGTGGCCGTTCGCCGCTCCTTCGCTGACAGAGAAAGCATGACTCACGAACCCCAAACGATCGACAAGCTTGAACCGAACGAGCGACCGTGGGAAGAGCTGCATCGCTTGTCCCAAGAGGGGACGCCGGCGGAATTGGCCGAGTACGTGTCGGCGTTGTCGACCGTCGATCAAGCTTTGGCCCTCAGTCGTTTGGATGCCCGCGAACGTCCGCAATTGCTGACATTGCTGCCAGCCGATGAAGCTGCAGAACTAATTCGGTCGTTGACCGAGACGCAGGCGGCACAGACGATCGGGATGCTGGAAACCGCAACCGCCGCGGCGATCGTGCATGAGCTGCCCAGCGACGAACAAGCCGACGTACTGGGGGACTTAAGCACCGCCCAAGCCGAGGCGATTCTCCAGGCCCTGCCGCAAGCCGAAGCGGCGGCGGCGCGCGAGCTGACCTCCTTTGCCGACGACGTCGCCGGCGGTCTGATGATCCGCGAAGTCTTGCGGTTTCACCATGAAATGAGCGTCTCCGACGTCATCGAGCAGCTCAGCGAGAGGGCGGAACAGTACAGCGATCAAGATGTCTGGTACGGCTATGTTTGCGATGATCAAGATCGGCTGATCGGTGTCTTACCGATGCGAAACCTGCTGTTCGTGAAACGTTCAGCGCGGGTCGCCAACATCATGATCCCCAATCCGTTGTCGGTACTCGAATCGACCTCGCTGGACGCCCTGATCGAATTCTTCGATTCACATGCGTTCCTGGGGGTGCCGGTCGTCGATGCGGATGGGCATTTGAAAGGCGTTGTGCATCGCGAAGCGGTCGACCACGAAGCGACGCGAGCGGTGGAAAGCGATTACCTCAAGAGCCAAGGGATCGTGGGGGGAGAGGAACTGCGGACGATGCCGCTGTGGTTGCGCTCACGTCGGCGGTTGAGTTGGCTGAGTGTGAACGTGCTGCTGAACATCGGGGCGGCTGGGGTGATCGCCTACTTTCAAGAAACCCTGCAGGCGGTCATCGCGTTGGCCGTTTTTCTACCCATCATCAGCGACATGAGTGGCTGCAGTGGCAATCAAGCGGTCGCCGTCAGTATGCGTGAACTCTCCCTCGGCCTGATTCGTCCCAACGAGATGCTCCGCGTCTGGTGGCAAGAGGCCTCGGTGGGTTTGATCAACGGAGCCGCCTTGGGTGTGTTGGTGGCCATCGTAGCAATCCTCTTCGCAGGCAATCCGTATCTGGGACTGGTTGTCGGCGTGGCACTATTTGCCAACACCATCATCGCCGTCTCGATGGGGGGAACGGTGCCTTTGTTGCTCAAACGCTGTGGCTTTGATCCCGCGGTAGCCAGCGGCCCCCTGCTGACGACCGTCACCGACATGTGCGGGTTCCTCCTCGTACTGGGGCTCGCCACGCTGCTGCTGGAAAAGCTGCTGTGAGGACGGGGAAATGTCCTCGTCAAGAAACTGACATTCGGCACCACGTTTTGAAGGAAATTAAGGATGCCATATGGAAGGTTTGACTGGCCGGTGAATAATGCCGGCTAACTCTTCTTGTTTTCACAACCTTCCCAGGTGACGTGGGCACTGCGCCCTCTCCCGACCGCATCCTATCGCTCCGAAAGAGTCGCTGCATGACGACGTCCGCCACCATTGATATTAGTGAATTTGAATCCAAGGTGATCGTTCGTCCGATGCAGATCGAGGACTACGACGCGCTGGTGAAGTTGCAAAAAAAATGCTTCGGAGACATGGAGCCTTGGGGCAAGGAACAAATCCTCAGCCAGTTGGCTTTGTTTCCTGATGGTCAAATCGTCGTTGAATTTGATGGACGGGTGGTCGCATCATCCAGCAGCCTGCTCCTGAACTACGACGACAATCTGGAATGGCATGACTGGAAGAAGACCGCCGATGCGGGCTTTATCCGAAACCACCTGCCCGATGGCGATACCATGTACGGCATCGAAATGATGGTCGATCCTAAATACCGCGGGATGCGACTGTCGCGGCGATTGTATGACGCGCGGAAGCAGTATTGTCGGCAACACAACATCAGTCGGATGATCATCGGGGGCCGCATTCCTGGCTACCACAAGTATGTCGAGCGACTGAAGCCGAGCGAATACATCGAGCGCGTGGTCAACAAGTCACTGTACGATCCAGTGCTGACCGCTCAGATCGCCAACGGGTTTGCCCTGCAGGGGCTGATCCCGAATTACTTACCGTCCGACACCGAGAGCTGTGGCTACGCGACCTTCCTGGAATGGAAGAACCTCGATGTAAGCATCGCCCACGGACGCCGTTTTCGACGCAACGTTTTGCCGGTACGGATTGGCGCGGTGCAGTACCAAATGCGGACCGTGGCGAATTTTGACGAGTTCGCTAAGCAGGCGCGCTACTTCGTCGACGTCGCGGGCGACTACAAGTGTGACTTCTTGCTGTTTCCCGAATTGTTTACCACGCAGTTGTTGTCCTTCATGCCACACCAGCGGCCGGGAACCGCTGCTCGGGCGTTGGCCGAGTTTACTCCGCAGTACCTGGAACTGTTCGCCGACATGGCGGTTTCGTTTGACTGCAACCTGATCGGCGGCTCGCAGTTCGTGGTCGAAGACGAACAACTATACAACGTCTCGTTTTTGTTTCGCCGCGATGGCAGCATTGAAAAGCAATACAAACTGCACATCACGCCCAGCGAACGTCGCTGGTGGGGCGTGGCCGGGGGAGCGGGCATCGAAGTCTTCGACACCGACTGCGGCCCGATCTCGATCCAGATCTGTTACGACTGCGAATTCCCTGAACTCGGTCGCATCGCTGCCGCGAAAGGGGCGAATATCATTTTCGTACCGTTCAATACCGACACTCGGCATGGCTATGTGCGCGTCCGCACCTGCGCTCAAGCCCGCTGCATCGAGAACCACGTGTACGTGGTCATCGCCGGCTGTACCGGGAATCTGCCGTTCGTCGAGAACGCCGACATCCACTACGCTCAATCGGCGATTTTCACTCCCGCCGACGTCGTATTTCCTCGCGATGGGATCGGGGCCGAAGCCAATCCCAACATCGAAACAGTGATCATTCACGACGTCGACTTGGAAGTTTTGCGCCGGCATCGCCAACAAGGCTCGGTGCAAAACTGGCGTGACCGGCGAACCGATCTGTACGGAGTGACCTATGGGAACGGCAACGATGACCAACGCGTCTAAGCTTAGCAATGAGCGACAAAAAAGTCTCGCTGTTGGCGGAAGCACGGGGCCGTCGCCCCGTGCCCAGCGTGATGGCTATCCAAGACCTCGATGGTCGCTCTGCCGTGCGATTGATCCCCCAGACGCTGGATGAATTGGTACAAAAAAGCCTCGAGTCATGGCAGACCGAGCACTTTACGCTATCGGTTTACTTCGGCCCGAACATCGCCAAACGGCACGAACGTCTGGCGCGTGAACTGTTCAATCTTTTTCAATCGCCGCTGCTACGATTTGAGTTTTCACGGCGGAAAAAATGGCGAATGGCGGCAATGGTTGCTCAAACCGATTCGCGGGGAAAACCCGGCCCTTGCCAATCTGTCTACGCCGCTACAAATCATCGCTGAACAAGGCACGCTCGCGACCCGGATTCAAACGGGGCTCGGACCAAAATTCTCCGAGGACGATCTGGTGAACGTCTATGGCCAACTGGCCGACTGCCTCGAGCAATGGCAACCCTTTACTCCTTAAATGCCAACTTCCCGCATCGTACTGGTGACTTGCGAACATGCGGGGAACGCGATTCCGGCAGAGCACACCGACGCGTTTGCCGGCCGTGACGCTCAAGCTTGGTTGCGAAGCCATCGCGGCTACGACCCAGGAGCCCACGCGGCGGCGCTCCAGATCGCCACCGCGTTGTCGGCACAGTGCATCGCCTGTTCCACCACGCGGTTGCTGGCCGACCTAAATCGCTCGCTCGGGCGCCCGAGTCTGTTTTCCAAGTTCACGCGATCACTGCCAGCCCGCCAACAGCGCGAACTGCTTGATCGCCATTACCGCCCCTACCGCGTTCATGTTGAGTCCACGTTGAAGAAACTATTGGCGCGGCACCGGCGCGTGCTGCACCTGTCGGTTCACACTTTTACGCCGCGCATCGGCGGCCTTTGGCGACCGCTGGACGTCGGCTTGCTGTACGATCCGGCTCGGCATCGGGAACAAGCGGTCTGCGGTCGCTGGCGGCGACGATTAAAGAAGCTTCATCCACGCCTGCGGGTTGCTTTGAACCAACCCTACGCAGGCATCGACGACGGCTTTACCACCGCGCTGCGAAAGCTGCATGCGGAAGACCGATATGCGGGCATCGAGATCGAGATCAACAATCGCTTTGCCAAGCGGTCGGCGGAGCACCGCTCGGGTCGTCCAGCAATTGCTGGAAACCCTACCGCTCGATGACTAACACGACCAGCAGGTTGACGACCAGCAGGCTCAGGATGGCGACTGCTGGCCAAGCGGCCGATTGTCGATCAAACTGTGGGATCGGAATTCACACCGCTTTCGTCACCATTTCGTCTAGGCATTCCATGAGCATTGCTTACTACCGTTCAGCCACCTGCTTGTTGATCGCTGTTTTGGCATACTCCACCGCTGTTGGCGAGGATTGGCCGCAGTGGATGGGGCCTCAACGAGACAATGTCTGGCGCGAAACGGGGATCATCGAATCGTTTCCCGAAGGGGGCCCAAAAGTCCTCTGGCGGACCCCGGTCGACGGTGGATATTCGGGACCCGCGGTGACGGGCGGACGCGTCTACTTAACTGATTATGTGACCAGCGACAACGTGCAGGTCGACAACTTTAATCGAGCCAAATTTTCCGGCACCGAACGGGTACTGTGCCTGAACGAAGCCGACGGCAAATTGCTGTGGAAGCACGAATATCCGGTGACCTATGGCATTTCTTACCCGAGTGGTCCGCGCTGCACGCCACTGGTGCAAGCCGGCAAAGTGTACACGCTCGGTGCCGAAGGCGATCTGTTGTGTTTGAACGCCGACTCGGGGACCGTCGTGTGGTCGCAGAACCTGCCGCAGGCTTACAACACTAAGACGCCGCTGTGGGGTTACTCGGCCCATCCGCTGCTCGACGGTGAGCGTTTGATCTGCATCGTCGGTGGCGCCGGCAGCCATGCCGTGGCGTTTAACAAAGAGACCGGCGCCGAACTGTGGCGACACGGCACTTCGACCGAACAGGGTTACTCGCCACCGTCGATCATCGATGCAGGAGGCCAACGTCAATTGCTGCTGCTGCATCCCTCGGGATTCGAAGCGGTGGTTCCCGAGACAGGCAAGCCGCTCTGGTCGGTCGACTACCAAGCGACCAATGGTTCGGTAATCATGACTCCGGTGCGCGACGGTTCATTGCTATTCGTCGGTGGCTACAGCAAGAAAAACCTGCTGGTCCAGCTCGCCGACGATCGCGCAGCCGCCACAGTCCTGTGGCAAGACGAACGCAACACCGGTTTGTCGCCGGTCAATGTCCAGCCCTACGTCGAGGACGGCACGATGTACGGCTTCGACGAGGACGGCACGTTTTATGGCGTTGACTTTGCGACCGGCGAACGCCTGTGGAAGTCGACCAAGCCGCTGCTGACCGAGCGACCGCTGCGGACCGGAACGGCATTCATGGTCCGCCATAGGGAGCGAACGTGGATGTTTAACGAACGTGGCGAGTTGCTGATCACGCGACTGACGCGCGACGGTTATGAAGAGCTCGATCGGGCGGCGGTGATCGAACCGAGCAACGTCGCGTTTGGTCGGCGCGTCGTGTGGTCCGCCCCGGCATGGGCCAATGGGCATGCTTACATTCGCAACGACCAAGAATGCATCTGCGTTGAACTGTCGAAGTAAATCCAAACACGCAATGACGTGGCTGCTACTGCAAAGGTACTCCCCTGCCCCACTTTGATGTCGTTGTGATTGGCGCCGGTGCAGCCGGTTTAGTGGCTGCGGCTCGGGCTGCCGAAGCGGGTGCGCCGCGCGTGCTGTTGTTGGAGAAAAACAACAAGACGGGGACGAAAATCTTGATGTCCGGCGGCACGCGCTGCAACATCACGCAAAACTGCGACAGCGGCCAGATCATGGAGGCGTTTGGCAAGTCGGGTCGGTTTCTGCGACAAGCCCTCGCCCAGCTTTCGCCTCAAGATACCGTCGCCATGTTCCACCGCCTGGGCGTGGCCACCAAAGTCGAAGCGACCGGCAAAGTCTTTCCGCAAAGCGACCGCGCGGTCGAAGTGCGAGACGCGTTGCTGCGCGACGCGATCCGCTGCGGGGTACAGATCCAAACCGCCGCCGGCGTTTCCAGCCTGCAAGCTGGACCGGCGGGATTCGAAATTTTCACCACGTCGGGGATGGTGACCGCAACCCGCGTCATTGTGACGACGGGCGGTAAAAGCTGGCCCGCCTGTGGCACAACCGGCGACGGTTACGGCTGGCTGGAACAGCTTGGGCATACGCTGGCAGCGACGCGGCCGTCCCTGGTGCCCTTGGTCGGTGGCGGCGACTGGTCGCGAGAATTGAGTGGCTTGACCTTGCCCGAGGTTTCGCTGAGCGTGTGGCAACGCGCCGGCCAAGGTGCTGGCAAGCGGCCCAAGAAGCCGATCGTGTCTCGCAGTGGCGGATTCCTGTTCACGCACTTTGGTTTCTCTGGACCCACGGCGATGGACGTCAGCCGTCAACTGACCGTACCGGGCGGGTTTGAGCAGCGCGTCTTGCGAGCCGACTTCTTGCCTGAGTGGACGTCCGCTTCGCTGACCGATTGGTTGGCTGAGGCGAAACGACAGCATGGCGGCCAAACCGCCGCCACCGTCCTGGCGCGTCTGGTCCCCAAACGTTTGGCTGCCGCCGTGACGGCGTTTGCGACCGACGATCCCGCGGTGGCCACGCAACCGCTTGCTGAACTGAAACGCGACGTCTTGCAAGGGCTGGTCGAAGCCCTGAAAGGGGCCGACCTCGCGGTCCGCGGTTCGCGTGGTTTTGAAAAAGCCGAAGTCACCGCCGGGGGCGTGCGTCTGGCAGAGGTCGATCCGCGGACGATGCAAAGCCGCCTTGTGCCGGGTCTGTATATTGCCGGAGAGATATTAGATTTAGACGGCTGGATCGGCGGTTACAATTTCCAGTCGGCCTTCAGCACCGGCCACATGGCAGGTCGAGCGGCCGCCACCAACTAAGTTTCCCCAACTCTTTCTGTCCCCGTTTGTTTGGCTCAGCGCATGTCCGACCTGATCGCCCAAGGGCCACGCATGAGCGACCGTTGGCGGCGCATGCTGCCCCGGCCCAACGAACAGGCGACGGCAAGCGTCTGCCTGGGTCGCATCGAGGGGACTTGGCAAGTCGACTGGGACGATCGCATTTCGCGTCGTCACGCAACCGTCACCCCGCTGCCCGACGGCCGGGCGGTGATTGAAAAACTCGAATCGGGCCGCAATCCGATCTTCTACTTAGGCCAGCGGCAAGATCGCTTTACGCTGGTGCCTGGCGAACACTTTGTGATCGGGCGGACCACCTTTACGTTGGCCCGTCGGCCGGCCGTCAGCAATGATTCTTCCGAACCACTGGGTGTTACCGAACACGCGTTCGATCACGCGCAACTGCGTCGACAGGGCTTTCGAGATGCCGCGCGGCGGATCGATGTGCTGGGGCGCTTACCCGATCTGATTGCCGGCAGCAGCAGCGACACGGAACTGCTGGTACGCGTCGCCGGCGTGCTGTTGCAAGCGACGCCCGATGCGCAGGCGGTGGCGATTTTGCAGGTCTTGCCCGACATTGAAGCGGCGACCGGCGAACACGCCGTGCAGGTACTGCACTACGACAGCCGAATCGCCGACACACAAGGGCACAGCCCGAGTGCGCGGCTGGCAAGAAAAGCGGTCGAGTCCAAAGAAAGCGTGCTGCATCTATGGAACGGCGGTTCGCGACGCGGACAAGCGGGCACCGTTTACACCGCCAGCGAAGGGGTCGACTGGGCGTTCTGCGTCCCGATCCAAGCCGACGCGTGCCGCGGCTGGGCGCTGTACATCACCGGCCAACTGGGGATTCACGGCGGCGTCTCCCTCGAGCAATCGCTGCAAGCGGCTCCGGCGGACCTGCAGGACGACGTCAAGTTCACCGAATTGGTGGCGACCACGATCGGCAACCTGCGGCAAGTCCGCGCCTTGCAACGACGCCAATCGGGACTGCGACGCTTCTTCGCCCCGGTCGTCATGGAAGCCCTCGCGACGCGCGACGCCGACGAAGTCCTGGAGCCACGCGAAGCCGACGTATCGGTATTGTTTTGCGACCTGCGAGGCTTCTCACGCCGCAGCGAGGAAGCGTCCGATCAGTTGCTTGATCTGCTGAATCGTGTCAGTGAAGCGCTGGGAGTGATGACGCGGCACATCCTCGATCGCGACGGAGTGGTCGGCGATTTCCACGGCGATGCCGCGATGGGCTTTTGGGGCTGGCCGCTGGAACAAGGCGACGCTGCCGGCCGAGCTTGCGAAGCGGCGATGGCCATCTCCGAAGAATTCCTCGCCGCGGCCACCGGCGCCAATCGCCCGATGAGTGGCTTTCGCTGTGGGATTGGGATCGCCACCGGCCGGGCGGTAGCCGGACGCATCGGGACCATCGACCAAGTCAAAGTCACCGCCTTCGGCCCGGTGGTCAACTTAGCGAGTCGCTTGGAAGGGATGACCCGCCCGTTGTGGGCCGAGATCTTGATCGACGAAGCGACCGCCGATTTTGTGCGGCGAGCGGTGCCGCAGAGCGTGGCCCGCGTGCGGCGTCTGCTGCGTGTTCGACCCGCCGGTTTCCAATCGGCGATCGAGGTCTGTCAGTTACTGCCCCCCGCGGGCCCGCGTTCGCCGCTCAATGATGCCGATCTATTGTGTTACGAATCAGCACTCGATGCCTTGATCGTCGGACGCTGGGACGAGGCCTTCGCGGCTTTGCATGAAGTTCCCGCGGAAGATCGTGCCAAAGATTTCTTGACCGCCACAATTGCTCGCCACGGTCGCATCGCTCCGGCGGGCTGGGATGGCGTGATCGATCTTCCCAAAGGCTAGTCCATGCAAGTTCTGGTAACCGGCTGCGGAGGTTTTTTGGGCTCCCACATCGTGCGGCAATTGCTCGCGCGCGGCGACACGGTGCGCGGTCTAGGACGCAACGATTACCCGGCCCTGGTGGTCGCCGGCATGGATCCCGTGCAAGGCGATGTGCGCGATGCTGCGATCGTGCGGCAAGCTTGCCGGGGCGTCGATGCGGTCATCCACACCGCCGCCAAAGCAGGCGTGTGGGGAGACTGGAAAACGTACCATGCGATCAACACGCTGGGCACGCAGAACGTCATCGAAGGCTGCCAGCAGGAGGGAGTCGGCGTGCTGGTCTACACCAGCAGCCCGAGCGTCACGTTTGACGGACACGATCAGACGAACCTCGACGAGTCGGCTCCCTATCCCGCGCGCTGGCTGTGTCATTACCAACACACCAAAGCGCTTGGCGAGCAAGCTGCCCTGCGGGCGCACGTGCCAGGTCGACTGCATACCGCATCGCTGCGACCACATCTGATCTGGGGCGATGGTGACCCGCACCTGTTCCCGCGGCTGATCGCTCGCGCCCGCTCGGGACGCCTTCGAATCGTCGGCACCGGGACCAATCGAATCGACACCGTTCACGTAGAAAATGCCGCAGCGGCGCATTTGTGTGCCCTGGATCAACTTCGATTGGCGGGGACAAACTCCCCTCCGGCTGGCGGAAAAGCGTTTTTTATTACCCAAGGCGAGCCGGTGAATTGTTGGCAATGGATCGCCGACGTCCTGCGACTAGCGTCCGTTGCCCCCCCAGAAAAACAAATGAGCTTTGCTACGGCGTGGCGAATCGGCGCGGCGATGGAAGCCGCCTATCGCTTGGTGAGGTGCCGCCGAGAACCACCCATGACGCGGTTTTTAGCGGCCCAATTGGCCAAAGACCACTATTTTGATGTAACGGCCGCTCGTGACGTGCTGAAATATCGGCCTAAAGTCAACAACCAGATGGGGCTTGATCAGTTGGCAAAGTACTGGACAGAGCATCCACCCCAGCCTGAGTAGCTCTCGGCGACTCGCTGGTTGCCAATTCGCCCGCCAACGGGTAGCTTCAAGCTTGGTTTTTTCCACTCCAAAACGATCCTAGCAGACCTCTTCGTGATCGCATCCGATCCCTCGTCGTCTCCCAAGACCCATCAACTGCCCGACAATCAGCGGATTGTGATCACGGGAGTTGGTTTGACTGCACCCAACGGCAACGATTGGGCCAGCTACCGGAACGCCTTGTTGGAATGTCGCAGCGGCGTCCAACCTTACGAGATCCGTTATTTCGGCAACACCTTGGCCGGCGTGTGTGATTTTGACACCCGCAAATACCAGACACGCAAAGACCTGCGTCGCGGCACCCGCGCCGGCAGCGTCGGCGTGTACGCGGCCAACGAAGCGGTCCACCACAGCGGACTGGACTGGCCCAATGTCGATAAATCGCGAGTCGGCATCTACATCGGCGTGACCGAACACGGCAATGTGGAAACCGAGAATGAAATCCACGAGATCAAAGGTTACGACTACAACACCGATTATTGGTCGCATCACCACAATCCACGAACGGTCGCCAACAACCCGGCCGGCGAGATCGCCCTGAACATGGGCATCACCGGTCCGCACTACACCATCGGGGCGGCTTGTGCGGCAGGCAATGCGGGCTTTATCCAGGGAGCCCAGATGCTGCGACTGGAAGAATGCGACGTGGCGCTCGCTGGCGGCACCAGCGAGAGCATCCACACGTTTGGCATTTTCGCCAGCTTTAACAGCCAAAACGCGTTGGCGACGCATGCCGACCCGACCCAGGCCTCGCGTCCCTTCGACACCGATCGCAATGGGATTGTCGTTGCCGAAGGGGGCTGTGTTTACGTGCTGGAACGACTGAGCGATGCCAAAGCCCGCGGTGCGGAGATCTATGGTGAACTGGTCGGATACGCAATGAACACCGACGCGACCGACTTTGTCTTGCCGAATCCGGAACGCCAAGCCCAATGCGTACGACTGGCACTTCAGCGAGCCGGCTTGAGCCCCGAGCAAATGGACATCATCAGCACGCACGCAACAGGCACTAGCAGCGGCGACTCGCAGGAATGCCTGGCACTGCGAGAGGTCTTCGGCGAATGCCAGAGCGTTCGCTTTAACAACACCAAGAGCTACATTGGCCACGCGATGGGCGCCGCCGGAGCATTAGAATTGGCGGGCAACCTGCCGGCGTTTCGCGACGGCGTCTGCCACCCAACGATCAATGTCGACAAGCTCGACCCCGACTGTGCGTTGCCGGGACTGGTCCTGAACGAGCCTCAAGAAGTAAAACAGGTCGATTACATCCTGAACAATTCTTTCGGAATGCTAGGGATTAATTCGGTCGTCATCATTCATCGTTTTTGACACGCATCGTATAACGTAGCACTCAATCCCCTTCTGTAACCTTTCTTGGCGGCCGGCGTGACGTGAATCACCCGATCGCAGCCGGAGTCACGACTGCCCATGACCAACGAAGAAATTCGCGACGAGATTATCGATATCCTCGAAGACATCGCTCCCGACGAGGAAATGGATGACCTGGACGACGACAAATCCTTCCGCGATCAGCTTGAACTGGACAGCATGGATTTTCTGGACATCGTGATGGAACTGCGGAAGCGGCATCGCGTACAGATTCCCGAGGAGGACTACTCGCACCTCGCCAGCATGGCCAGCACGGTAGCCTACCTTGAACCGAAAATGCGAGACATCGTCAAGAATTGACGGGAGCGGAACGGTCGGTGTACGACACGATTATTATTGGCGCGGGTATGAGCGGTTTGGCCGCCGGTATTCGCTTGGCGCACTTTGATCAGCGTGTCTGTATTCTCGAACGCCACTACACCATTGGCGGCCTGAATTCTTTCTATCGCATGAATGGCCGCGACTACGACGTCGGCTTGCATGCGATGACCAATTTCAGTCGCAAAGGGTCGAAACGCGGTCCGCTGGCAAAATTGCTGCGGCAACTGCGATTGCGGTGGGACGACTTCCAACTCGCCGAACAGTTTGGTTCGGAAATCCGTTTCCCCGGCGTGTCGCTGCTCTTTGGCAACGATGCGGAATTGCTCCGCAGCGAAATCGCCGAACATTTCCCTGACCAAGTCGACGGTTACGACGCCGTCGTCGCACGGTTGCTGGACTACGACGACTTGGACGGCGAGGATCCCAATTTCCTTCGCTCTTCGCGGGAAGTCCTCTCCGAATGCATCAGCGAGCCGATGCTGGTGGAAATGCTGCTGTGCCCTTTGATGTGGTATGGCAATGCCCGCCAAAACGACATGGACTTCGGGCAATTCTGTATTATGTTCCGCGCCTGCTACCTCGAAGGCTTCGCACGGCCTTTCAAAGGGGTGCGGCTGATCCTCAAAAACCTCGTTCGCAAATTCCGTGGGCTGGGTGGCGAACTGAAACTCCGCAGCGGCGTGGCGAGGATCCACGCTGAAGGAGGACGCGCCGTCGGCGTCGTGCTCGATGATGGCACCGAACTGCGCGGTCGCCGGATCTTGTCGTCCGCCGGAGCCATTGAAACGCTCCGCATGTGCGATGACATCACCGAAGTCGAAGTCGCCAAAGCGGGCCAACTGTCGTTCATCGAATCGATCTCGATTCTCGACAAACAGCCCCAGGAAATCGGCTTCGATCGGACCATCCTGTTCTACAACGACAGCGAACGGTTCCACTGGGAACGCCCCGCGGACTCGCTGTGCGACATCCGCACCGGCGTGGTATGTTCACCCAACAATTATTCCTATTCGCCCGACGAAGGCCATTTGCCCGATGGCATTGTGCGAATTACCACGCTGGCTAACCATGACCGCTGGTGCGCGCTTCCCGACACGCAATACAAAGCCGAAAAAGTCGCCCAGCATGACGCGGCGATCGCCTCGGCGGTCCGTTTCATGCCCGACTTCCGTCGCCACGTGATCGATTCGGATGTCTTTACCCCCAAAACGATTCGGCGATTTACTTGGCACGATAATGGTGCCGTTTACGGCGCCCCTGACAAGCAACTCGACGGCACAACGCATCTGGAAAACCTTTATCTGTGTGGCACCGATCAAGGATTCGTCGGGATTGTCGGCGCAATCGTCTCGGGAATCAGCATGGCCAACCGACATTGCCTCCAGCCCTAACGGCGAATAAGCCGCAATGCGATCGGTGAGATTAGGTTCGCCCGTCTGGGAGCGGGGCGAGGTTTCTCGTAAACTAGGGGATCAATGACGCGCGTCCTTACGTCTTCCTCTAGAGCCCAACATGCCTACTACTTCGGACAGTGACTCAGAAACTCCCGGCAAACTGCGTTACAAACGGGTGATTCTGAAGCTGAGCGGAGAGAGTCTGTCGCACGCTGGCGATCGTGGCATCAGCGGAACCGAAGTCGCTCACATTGCAGCGCAGATCAAATCGGCACTCGACACCGGTTGTGAAATCGCTGTCGTGATCGGCGGCGGAAATATCCTTCGCGGCGCCCAGTTCTCCGGACACAACAACACCGTCCATGAAGCGACCGCTCACTACATGGGCATGCTGGCGACGACGATCAATGCCCTGGCACTGCAAGACGCGTTGGAAGTGGCTGGTTGCCAATCGCGCGTGATGTCGGCGATCAGCATGGATACGGTTTGCGAACGCTTTATTCGCCGCCGCGCCGACCGACATCTCAGCAAGGGCCGCGTGGTGGTGTTGGCCGCCGGCATCGGCAGTCCGTTTGTCACCACCGACACCGCGGCGGCCCAACGCGCTCTAGAATTGAATGCCGACGTAGTGCTCAAGGCGACTCGCGTAGACGGCGTTTACAGCGAGGATCCCGAAAAGAATCCGCATGCGGTCATGTACGAGAGCCTCGACTATTCCGAAGTGATGGAAAAGAATCTTCGCGTGATGGATGCTACGGCGATCGCTCTTTGTCGCGAGCACGGGACTCCGATTTTGGTGTTCAACTTCAACAAACCTGGAAACATTGTCAAAGCTGTCGCGGGCGAAAGCGTCGGCACATGGATTGGGCCCAAGCCGGCTCAATAGTCTGATTTGCTAATCCCTCTCTTCACCGCTCCAACCCTCCCGATAAGGAAACCAACGATGTCGCTGTCCAATGATGAAATCCTGATGGACGCCGAGGAACGGATGGAAAAGGCCGTCAGCGTGCTGAGCCATAACCTCGCGGGTATCCGCACCGGCCGTGCCAACCCCGGTCTGGTCGATTCGCTCCGTGTGGAGGTTTACGGTTCGCAGACGCCGCTCAAACAGTTGGCGTCGATCGGCACCCCCGAACCGCAGCAGATTGTGATCCGCCCCTACGATACCAGCGTGATCAAGGAGATCGAGAAAGCGATTGTGGCGGGCGATTTGGGCCTGAATCCGCAAAACGACGGTCGCCTAATTCGACTGAATGTCCCCCCATTGTCGACCGAAGTACGCAAGAAAATGGTGGCACGCATCAAGGAATTAGCCGAAGATGCAAAGATTTCGATCCGCAATATCCGGCGAGACGCCAATAAAGCGGCCGACGTGGCCGAAAAAGAAAAGACGATGACCGAAGATGATCGGGATAAAATAAAGAACGACGTCCAGGAACTGACCAAGAAGTTTGAGGCCCAGGTCACCGACATGGCCAAAGGACGCGAAGCAGAAGTTCTCGAAGAGTAAGCCTTTTAATCTTAATGGCGGGCAAGTATTGAGCGACGCGGATTCGTTACCACTGAATTGTCCTAAATGCGACAGCGCCGTGCGAGTGTCGGCATCGGCTGCTGGCCAGCGCGTGCGTTGCCCGCGCTGCCAGGCCGATTTCAAGGTTCCCGGCACCACCCCGCCGGTTAACGACGATGATGATGATTGGCTGAATCTTGATGAACCTCTGCCCGCCAGTTTAGCGGCAGCGAAGCCGCCATCGGCTTCCAAACCAGACCCTTCCAAGTCTGACGCTGCAAAACCAACTGCAGCGTCGCTGCCGGTCGATCTCGAAGACGACTACGGGTTCCAATTGGTGCCCGACGATCCCGGATCAGACTCGCAAGCCAACCGTGACGACGATTTGTTCGGCATGAGCCTCCCCGCTCCACCAGCCGATTCCGGCAAGGCGACTGGCGACTTTAGCGCTGACGACCTGGCAGCGCTGGAAAATATCCTGGGGGCCTCCTCCCCCAAAAACCACGCCGACAATTTTTCGGGACAAGCTGGTGGTCCCGCCATGGCGGGCGGGGCACCTCTTGGGGAAGTGCTGGGCGACGAAGATGTGGTCAGCGAGTTCCGAGTCACCTGTTCCATCTGCTCATCGGTCACCTACGCGCGGCCCGATCAAGTCGGCAAGCAGATCAAGTGCCACGACTGTTACTCGCCGATCACCGTTCCGCCACCTCCCAAGCCCAAGAAGGTCTATAAACCCGACATCGAGAACGCGCAAGTCTTCGGCATGTTCGAGACCCCCGAACCGCCACCGTCCTTTAATGCCCCGAACGTCAAATCGGCCGAGCAACTACTGCGCGAAGCCGAGGCGGCCGACGATGCAGAAGAACACAACTACGAAAATCCCGACGTCAAGAATTGGCTGATCGGGATCTTTCGAATTTTTCTCGATCCCCAAGTCGCCGTCCATTGGTTACTGCTGGCGACGCTCGGTTCTGTCTTGGGTTGTGTTTCCGTGGTACTGACCCACGTCGGTGCCCTGATTCCGCTGTTCGCGATCACCGCCTTTTTCTGGGCATTTGTTTTTGCGTGTGGGTTTTCCATCATGGAGTCCGTTTCCAACAATGCCAAAAGAGTCAGCGAGTGGCCCTACATGGACCCGTCGGAATGGTTTGGTCAGATGGCCACCGTCGTTAGCGCGGCCATGCTATGCGTCGGCCCACCGTTGCTACTCGCCTTGTTTGTGCTCGGGCTCAGTCCCCTAAGCGTGATGATGATGATGTTCGCTTTGTTCTTGCTGTTCCCGTTCGTGCTGATGTCGATGCTCGATTCCGGAAGTGTTTTTGTCCCCTTTTCAGCGGAAGTCACCAAGTCGGTAACGCGCTGTCAAGAACAGTGGGGTGTGCTGTACCTCTCCTCGGGACTGCTGTTTGTCGGAATGTTTGTCTTCTATTTGATTTGCTTCTTTTTGCCTCCCATCGCCGCAGTGGTTTTCGTGAACTTCGCCACCGTCGCAGCGTTGTTCACCTATTTCTCGATGCTGGGCAGGCTCGCTTATGCCATCGGCTACGCCGTCAACGCTCCGCCATTGGTCGATTAGGCAAAGCGCGAAGGTCGCGGTAGCTATGGACCTCCCTGCCCCACCTACGAACAGCCAACGAGCAGGCTCCGATGTCTGCTTGCGGCCTCTTCTAGCGACAATCGCGACGACGGACGAAGTGGTTAAGCAATGAGCGATCAATAAGTGTCGGGTACCTTTTGTGCGAAGCACCCGAAGGGCGAGTTCCTCGCAAAAGGTACCCGACACTTTTTTGTCGCGCGATCCTAAGCACTCGTTTTGGATTAGGCTAGAGTTCCCATTCCTTCCATTTTCTTTGTAGGCCTACCCGATGACTTCGCTTCGTTGTTTCTTGGTTTTACTGCTAGTCTGGAGTTCCGGTGCGATCGTTGTCGCCCAGCCTCCTGATGTGGCCAGCCCGGTCACAACCGCACAAGTGATCAGAGGCTCGGTGAAGCCCTACAAGACGCAGGTCGCCAACATCTTTCCCCATCGGCGATCTGTCATCGGCAGCGCCGTCGACGGACGCGTGGAAAGCTTTACCGCCGATGCCGGCAAGGAAGTTCAGGCAGGCGACGAACTAGCAGTCCTCCGCACCGCGACGATCACCATCGAGTTGGAAGGTGCGAAGGCCGAGCTAGCCTTGCGTGAGGCCGAATTAGCGGAACTTAAAAACGGATCCCTGGTCGAAGAAATTGCCCTCGCCGAAGCCCGACTCGCCGCTGCCCAAGCCGCCGCACGGTATGCCGTCTCACGATTTGAACGAGCCGGCAAGCTGTTCAATGACACCGTGGGGTTGTCTCAAGAAGAGTTCGAACTGGCGCGATCGGAAGCCTTGCGGGCGGACGCGAATCTGGAGGAAGCGACCAATCAACTGAAATTGGTCAAAGATGGTCCTCGCCCGGAACGCATCGCACAAGCCGAAGCTCGACGGGACGTGCAAGAGCAGATCGTTGCTGGCATCGAAGACCGCAAACGGAAGTACACGCTACGGTCGCCGTTCAATGGCTTTGTCTCCCGTGAGCTGACCGAAATCGGAGCTTGGGTCAGCCAAGGGGATCCGGTTGCCGAAGTGATCGAGATCGATCCGATTGAAGTCAGCGTCAATATCCCTGAGAGCAACATTCCTTACGTCGAGATTGGTCAGACCTGCGTGATTCGCGTCGAAGCCTATCCTCGGCGTTTTTTTCCCGGAACGGTCAGCTTTCGCATTCCCGAAGGCGACACACGATCGCGAGCTTTCCCGGTCAAGATACTGGTTGAAAACAAACCGGTCGACGGTAAATACCCGCTGCTTCCAGGCATGCTGGCACGCGTCTCGTTGCCTTCTGGCTTAAGGGAAAATGCGTTGTTGGTCCCCAAAGACGCACTCAACTTGAATGGGGAAAGATCGACCCTGATCAAACTTGTCGATGGCAAGGCGGTCCCCGTTCCGGTCCGACAAGGACTCTTCGCTGGCACGCTCAGCCAAGTCATCCCGCTGGAAGAAGGCAGCTTGCGGGAAAACGAGATTGTCGTCATCCGCGGCAACGAACGTTTGCGTCCTGGGCAGCCGGTCAAAGTGCTACAGCAGATCGACACAAAAGAGCTGATCGATACCGAAGCGGTGATCGAACTTTCGCTGCAACCGCCGGTGGAGGAGCCGCAGGATTGATGCCGGCTTATCCTCCGTGTGACCTCCGAACCTGCAACGCTTTCCCCGCCTTCCATCAGCCTCCTTCCCGCTGCGAAACAAAACGTGACATTTATCGAAGCCTGTGTGAACAACCCCGTTAAGGTGAGTGTTGGTGCGTTGCTGGTCGCCCTGTTCGGCGCGATCGCTTTACTGCGGATGCCGATGCAGTTAATTCCTGAAGTCCAAACACCAACACTGACCATCGAAACGGTGTGGCCGGGTGCCAGCCCACAGGAAATTGAACGAGAGATCACACAAGAACAAGAGGATCAACTGAAGAGTGTCGAGGGACTGACCAAGTTGAGCAGCGAGTCGATGGATTCCAAGGCGGTGATCACGCTGGAATTCAACGTCGGCACGAATATGGAAGAATCGCTGCTCAAGGTGAACAGTCGCCTGCAGCAGGTTCGGGAGTATCCCGAAGATGCCGACCAACCGGTGATCTCCACCAGCAATTCGTCCGACCGACCGATCGCTTGGTTTATCTTAAGCGCACTGCAGCCAACGCCGGCAGAAATCAGCGAGTTCGCCGCAGCACCCGAGGTGGCCCAATCGCCAACGGTCAAGACCGAATTAAAGTCGATCGCGAGGCTGGACAATCCCGGCTTGCGATTGCTGCGACTGCGTCAACTGGCCGCCGAACATCCCGAAGTTGCTCCCCTGCTGCCCCCCGACCTGAATGTGCCGGGAATGCGCCGGTTTGCCGAAGACGCCATTGAAGCCCGACTGGAACGGGTGCAGGGTGTCTCCAGCGCCAACGTGCTGGGAGGCTTGGAAGAGGAACTCCAAGTGGTAGTCGATCCCGATCGACTGGCGGTACGGCAGTTAACGATCGATGACGTTCGCCGTGTCTTGCAGCAACAAAATCGCGATACGTCGGGAGGGAATTTCTGGGAATCTAAACGGCGTTACGTCGTGCGAACGCTGAATCAGTTTCGGTCGCCCGAAGAGGTTGGCAATCAGATCCTCAAAACGACCGATGGCATCCCGGTTTACATTCGCGATGTGGCCGAAGTGCGGATGGGATTCAAAAAACCCGACGGCATGGTGCGACGGTTCGGCGATAGCGCGATCGCCATCAACGCCTTGCGCGAAACGGGCGCCAATGTGCTGGACGTGATGGATAGCATGCGGGTCGCGGTGGACGAACTGAACGAGCAACTACTGCGAGAGAAGAAACTGCAACTGACGCAGGTCTATGACGAATCGGAATACATTTACGCTTCGGTAGGATTGGTCAATCAGAACATTATCATCGGCGGTTCGCTGACGATGATCGTGCTGATGCTGTTTCTGCATTGGCAACCGCGAACCTTGCTGACGGTGCCTTTTATTGTCCTCTCCACGCTGGCAGCGGTTCTCTATTCACCATGGTTCTTCCTGATCACACTGGCTTTCATTTTGGGCGCAGGGTTTTGGTTTGCCCGGGGGGCGATCGTTGTCGGTGTGGCGATTCCGATCAGCATCATCGGCACCTTTTTGATGCTGAATCTGTGGGGCCGTTCATTGAACGTGATCAGCTTGGCCGGGATGGCGTTCGCGGTCGGGATGTTGGTCGACAATGCGGTGGTGGTGCTGGAGAACATCTACCGTCACTATCAAGACGGCAAACCGGCTCGGCAAGCCGCCATCGATGGCGGCAAAGAAGTTTGGGGTGCGGTGTTAGCATCGACGCTGACGACCCTGGCGGTGTTTCTGCCGGTGCTGTTTGTCGAAGAAGAAGCGGGCCAACTGTTCCGCGATATCGCGTTGGCCATTAGCGCCGCAGTGGGATTGTCCTTGATCGTCAGCATCACGCTGATCCCGACGGCGACGGCGCGGCTGCTGCAAGGGGTGCGGCGCGGTGGCGGCGAAGCTGGCTCGGATGCGACGGACAAACATCCCAACACGCCGCGTGACACGGTATTGATCCGCGGCGTGGTGTGGCTGAATCGTTTGATTCAAGGCAGCTTGCTGACTCGCCTGGCGGTGGTCGCCTGCCTGACCGGACTGGCGATCGGGATCAGCTACTTCGCGTGGCCGAAAGTCGAATACCTGCCTTCGGGAAATCGCAACTTGGTATTCGGCATTCTGTTGCCTCCGGCGGGATACAACCTCGACGAACTAACGAAAATCGGCAAAGTGGTCGAGGAGCATTTGCAACCGTACTGGGATGTCGATCCGAACAGCGAGGCGGCGGCACAATTGCGTTACCCACCGATCTACGATTTCTTTTACGTGGCTCGGGGACGGCAAGTCTTCTTGGGCGTCCGCGCCGTCGATGCGACTCGCGCAGCCGAACTGGTGCCGTTGATTCAAGAAGTTGGTGCCAAGCTGGAAGGGACCTTTGTGATCGCCAAACAGTCCAGCTTGTTCGAACAAGGCTTGACTGCCGGCCGTACGATCGATGTCGAAATCACCGGCCCCGATCTGCGGAAATTGGTTCAACTGGGCGGGCAAGTGCTGGGGCAATCCAAAGGCTTGATGCCAACCGCACAGGTCCGTCCAATTCCCAGCCTCGACCTCAGCAGTCCGGAATACCACCTATCGCCACGGTTGCTGCAAAACGAACAGATGGGCGTCGACGCAACCAGCTTGGGCTATACGATCGATGCGTTGGTCGATGGGGCTTACGCGACCGACTATTTCATCGGTGGCGACAAGATCGACCTGACCATTATTGGCAGCCCCTCCTCGATTCAGTATTCGCAGGATGTCGATTCACTTCAGGTCGCCACTCCAGGCGGCCAACTGGTGCCGATTTCGACATTGGCCACGCCGCAACTTTCCAGCGGCCCCGAACAGGTCAACCATCGCGAACGGCAGCGGGCGATCACGATCGAAATTTCACCGCCGCCCGAGATCGCGTTGGAAGATGCGTTGGAAACGATCGAGACCCAGATCATCGCACCGATGCGCGCCGATGGCCGATTAAGTGGCGAGTACCAAGTCAACCTCAGCGGTACGGCTGACAAACTGCGCGATACCTGGATCGCACTGCGATGGAACGTGCTGCTGGCCCTGCTGATCACTTACCTGTTGATGGCTGCATTGTTTGAGAGCTGGATTTATCCGCTGGTGATCATCCTCAGCGTGCCCCTGGGGGCGGTCGGCGGCGTGCTGGGCCTGCAATCGCTGGGCGTTTATCTGCGTGCCCAAGGGTTGCCGCCCCAGCCGCTGGATGTCCTGACAATGCTTGGCTTTGTGATCCTGATTGGCACCGTCGTTAACAATGCCATTCTGATTGTGCACCAATCGCTGAATCTAATGCGTGAAAGCGAGCTAGGCATTGAAGCGGCGATTTTGGAAAGCGTGCGCACCCGTGTGCGCCCGATCGCGATGACCACGGCAACGACCGTGCTGGGGTTGTTACCACTGGTGTTGTTCCCCGGTTCCGGCAGTGAACTGTATCGCGGGTTAGGGAGCGTCTTGCTGGGTGGTTTGTTGATTTCAACCATTTTCACCCTCTTTTTCGTGCCCGCTCTGTTTCGGATTTTGATGGACGCGCGGTCCCGCCTGTTTGGGACAGCGTAGCCGACCGTTTGCACTGAATGGCCGCTGACCCGCCACCACCGACCTCACGACGGGGTACAATCAAAGCCCCTGCCGCCACTTGGCCATCACTGAATCCTAATTTCCATGCCCCAAAGCGTTTTGAAAGATGAGCGGAAAACGCGTAACTTGTCCCGGTTGCCAGACCCAACTGCAGATTCCAGCAACGATGGGGGCCGGGCGAATCAAGTGCCCCAAATGTGCGAAGGTGCTGGCGATCCGTGCTCCGGCAGGTCCTCCTTCGGCAAATCCAACTGCGGCGGCCGCCCCGCAACCTCAAGCGGCTCGGCCGCAACCCAAACCGTCCCCTCAGCCAACGCCGGCGGCGGCTCCGCAATTGGATTTCCCGACCGGCCCCCTAGCAAGTCCGCCCGCCGGAGCGGGAGGTTTTGGAGCGTTTACCGGTCCTGCTGGACCGCCCGCGGGTAACTTTGCACCGGCGGGAAACTTTGCCGGTGCGGCTCAACCGACGTTCCGGCCTCCCGGGGCACCGCCCGCAGTCGCGGGGGCCGCAAAAAAGCGTGGCGGAGGCGGCGTCGTCCTGAAGATCGTCGCGATCGTAGGCGGCATTAGCTTGCTGGGCCTACTGCTGTGCGGCGGATTTTTTGGGCTGGTCGCCGCCGGCGTCCTAGGCCCTTCCTTTAGCGGGTGGCAATCGGTCAGTTTCCAAGGTTGCACGATCAACATGCCCGCTGGCAACGACACTCAGCAGCGATCCCAAACCGTGTCAGGGGTCACCGTGCATGAAAAAATTGGGCGTCGCAAAGAGAGCGGTTCGCAATTTTCATTGGTGGTTACCCAGTTAAATTTGCCACCGCTGCAGAACCTCGAGTTGAGCGAATTGATCGACAGCATGCAAATGCGGATCAGCAACCGCCGTTCGGTCCAACGCGGAGGCTTAACCGGAATCGCGGGAACGATCACCGCGGGAGTGGGAGGTGTCGAAGGGGCCGAAGCCGAAATTTTCTTGCATCAAAACAAGTTGATTGTGGTCGCTTACGCCCCTTATTCCAAAATCAAGGACCGAGTTGGCGGGACGATGAAACCCCGCGCCAATGAACGCGAGCTCGATCGCCCCGATGAGTTTTTTGCTTCGCTGCAGGTCAACTAAGGTTTTGCGTGAGGGCTGATCATCAAGATTGCCGATGACCCAAGAGGTTGTCGCTGCTGTTCGGCCGCCGGCGTTGCCTCCTTACCCCTGACGGCAAAGGGTAGACGGAATGCTTCGTCAGCCCGCTTTGGTTTCGGCAACCTCCCGCAGGGCCGGGGTTTCGCCGCGGTACCCCAGTCGTGACAATTGCGGTTTCTCTTGCCGTCGCCTCATGAGCCAAAAGTATGTGCGGAATCACCGGAGCCGTCTGGAGCCACCCCGAACACGCCATCGGTTCCGACAGGCTGCGGAGGATGACCGATGCGATTCGCCACCGTGGACCGGACGACGAAGGGTTTCACAGCGATGGCATTCACCGTGATCCGGCGGGGGATGTTCCCGGCGTTGCGTTGGGCTTTCGACGATTAAGCATCATCGACCTTGCCGGTGCGCGGCAGCCGCTGACCAACGAGGACGAATCGAAATGGATGGTTTTTAACGGCGAGGTCTACAACTACCCGACTTTGCGGCGCCGCTTGGAAGGTGCCGGGCATCGGTTTCGGACCGATGGGGACGGCGAGACGATCCTGCATCTTTATGAAGATCTTGGCACCGAATGTTTCTCGCATCTGAACGGCATGTTCGCCGTCGCGATCTGGGACGCCACGCGCCGCCGCCTGATCCTGGCGCGAGATCGACTGGGGCAGAAGCCGCTGTACTACGCCGTCCGGGATGGACGTTTGTTGTTTGGTAGCGAACTGAAATGCTTGGCCGAGGTCCCCGGGGTGCTGGAGACGATCGATCCGGCCGCGGTCGACGAGTTTCTGACCTATCAATACGTGCCGCACCCCAACACGATCTGGAAGGGCGTTTACAAGCTGCCACCGGGACACCTGGCGGTCTTTCAAGATGGCCAGATCACCATCGAACGCTATTGGGATTTTCGTCCCGACCGAGAACAGGCAATTTCCAAAGCCGACGCGGTGGAGCAACTGCGAGAACTGTTGACCGATTCGGTGCGGCTGCGATTGCAAGCCGACGTACCACTCGGTGCTTTTTTGTCAGGCGGGATCGACTCGTCGCTGATTGTCGCACTGGCACAACAGCAACGCACCGACCCGATCCGCACCTTCAGCATCGGCTTTGCCAACAAAGACTTTGACGAGACCGCTTACGCCCAAGCGGTCGCGGACAAGCTCCAGACACAGCACACCCGCTTTGAAGTCTCTCCCGATGGCGTGGCGATTATCGACAAACTCGTGTGGCACTACGACGAGCCATTCGGCGACTCGAGCGCGATCCCAACCTGGTACCTGTCCGAACTGACCCGCCGCGAAGTCACCGTGGCGCTTTCGGGCGACGGGGGCGACGAGTTGTTCGCCGGTTACGAGCGTTACCGCGCGTTGTGGCTGAGCCGGAAGATTCACCAGTTACTGCCGGTTCACAAGATACCGGGGATCGGCCTGATTCAGCGACTGCCCGATTCGTCTCGTCGCCGCAGTGTGATCCGCCGGGGCAAGCGATTCCTGGAAGCGATCGCCCAACCGACCGCCCGCCGCTATATGAATTGGCTGCAGATCTTTCCCGAGACATTGCGAGCCGAACTGTACAACGAAGAATTTGTGCGGCAGTTACCTGATGAAGACCCGTTCGAGTTTCTCCATGCGGCCTGGCAACGGTCGCGCGGCCGTGACGTAGTGACTCAGGCGTCGATGGCCGACCTACAGACTTACCTGCCGGGTGACCTGATGACCAAAGTCGACATTGCGTCGATGGCACATGGCTTGGAAGTCCGCCAACCGATGCTCGATTATCGCGTCGTGGAACTAGCCGCTTCCCTGCCGGTAAACCTAAAGTTTCGTGGGCGACGCGGCAAACTGCTACTGCGAGACGCCTTTGACAAATCGATCCCGTCCTCCATTTGGACGCGTTCCAAGATGGGGTTCGGCGTACCGATCTCGGCTTGGTTCCGCAACGAATTGAAACCGATGGTGCATGACTTGCTGCTGGACCGCGACGCACGCTGCCTGCAATTCTTCCGAGCCGAAACGGTGCAGCGGCTGGTCCAGCAACACGAAACGAACGAGCAGAATCACTCTTACCGATTATGGAATCTACTGGTGCTGGAAAAGTGGCTGCGGCGGTGGGCGACCGCTGGCCAGCCACAGGGCTGAATGCCACCACTCAGACGCACCTTCGAAAACGCCCGTCCTCGCTCGGTTTTCCGCTCAGGCGAGGATGCTTTTTTGGACGTTTTCTGGTATCAAGTAACACACATCAGGGAGACTCAATATGCAGGACACGGTAACTGTCATCCTGGCCGGTGGCCGGGGTTCACGTCTGGAACCATTAACGCGCGACCGAGCCAAACCGGCGGTGCCCTTCGGGGGACTGTACCGGATCATCGACTTTGCCCTCAGCAATTGCCTGAACAGTGGCATGAAGAAATTGCTGGTGCTGACACAGTACAAAGCTCAAAGTCTTGACCGGCACATTAGCGTCGCATGGCGGAACTACTTCTGCCGCGAACTGAATGAGTTCATCGACGTGGTGCCACCGCAACAACGAATCGCCGATCAGTGGTACCAAGGGACTGCCGATGCGGTGTACCAAAACATCTACGCCATCGAGCGAGAACGGCCCGAACATGTCGTCGTGCTCGCCGGCGACCACATCTACAAAATGAATTACGGCGCGATGGTCGATTTTCATCGGCAACAAGACGCCGATATTACCGTCGGCGCTTTGCGAGCCACGGTGGATGAAGCCAAAGAGTTTGGCGTTATGCAAATCGACCAGTCACAGCGGATCATCGGCTTTCAAGAAAAACCGGCCAACCCCGAACCGCTGCCTGGAGAGCCCGGGGTTTGCTTTGCGTCGATGGGTATCTACGTGTTCAAGGCTCGGTTCTTATTTGAGCAACTCTGTCGCGACGCCACCATCGAGAACAGCCGTCACGACTTTGGTGCCGACGTGATTCCTACCGCCATCAAGACGCATCGGGTGTTTGCGTTCCCCTTCCGCGACGAAAATCGCGACGCGACAGGGGATGTCAAACGCGAAGCCTATTGGCGCGACGTGGGCACGCTGGATGCTTACTTCGAAGCGAACATGGATTTGATTCACGTCGATCCGCAATTGAACCTGTACGATCAAGCTTGGCCGATCCGCGGTTTCCAGCCCAATGTCCCGCCTCCCAAATTTGTCTTTGGAAGCGGGGGTGACGACAACCAGCGACGCGGGGAAGCGCTCGACTCGATCGTCTGCCAGGGAGCGATCTGCAGTGGCGGCAGTGTGCGTCGGAGCATTCTCGGTCCCGAAGTCCGCGTCAACAGCTTTGCGACGGTCGAAGACAGCATCCTCTTTGAAGGGGTCGATGTCGGGCGGCATGCGAAGATCCGCCGAGCCATCATCGACAAGGGTGTCCACATCCCGCCCGGCATGGAAATCGGCTATGATTCGGAACTGGATCGTCAGCGTGGTTTCAATATCAGCCCGGGAGGCGTTGTCGTCATCGCCAGAGGGGAAAGAATCGACGCTGATCCAGTCAGCCCAAAGGTGCGCACTTCGCAAGCCGGCTGATCGGTCGATAGCTCGCACAACTGATCGATTTCATCGAGGAGGGATGCTTGGTGGTTGGCAATTCCACTCTATTTTTCGCTGGGCTAACGCTCGGAGGCTTGCTGCTCGCACTCGGAGGCTACACCGGCTTCCGCATGGGGGCGAAGCGTGGCGCAAAAGAGACCGGCATCGACCGTCGCCGTCTGCTGCAATTGCTCCAGGAACTAGGAACCTGGACCAGTGAATACTCGGGCAACGTGTCTCGTTATCAAGACCAACTCGGCGCGATCTCCAAAGCCGTTCAAAACGATCAGCAGGATACCAATCCTCGCGTCATGCAGTTGCTCGAAAAAATCATGCGGAGCAATAAGGAACTCCAGAAACGACTCGACGCGGCCGAAAATCAACTCGACAAACAAACTCGTCAGATCGAAAGCTATCTCTCCGAAGCACGCACCGATGCCCTGACCGGACTGGCCAATCGTCGCGCCTTCGATCAACGACTCGAGGCGATGTTCACCTCGTATCGCAAGGGCAACGGCCGCTCCTTCGTGTTAGCGCTGATCGACATCGACCATTTTAAAAAGATCAACGATCAATATGGGCACCAAGCGGGCGATGATGTCTTGCGGCAAGTTTCTTCGCTGCTCGCTCAAGAACTGGAAGGCAGCTACCTAGTGGCCCGCTTCGGGGGCGAAGAATTTGCCGTGATTATGCCGACTCCGTTGCGACTAGCCTCGGATCGTGCGGATCGCATGCGAAAAGCGATCGCCAGCCAACCGCTAGAAGCGGACGGCCAAGCGGTGCAGGTGACCGTTAGTGTCGGCTTGAGCGAAATCCGTGACGAACCCGTTCCCGCACCGCTGATCCGTCGCTCCGACGAAGCGCTCTACGCCGCCAAGGGACGCGGCCGAAACCGCGTTTACTATCATGACGGCACCGAGCCCATGCTGGTCGGCGCCCCCGAGGTCGCGTCGAGCTGAATCCGCTCGACAAAATATCCGGTGGCAACCCGCTCTAGAAGAACGGACCCTCCTTCAATGTGCGACCCTTACTCCACTCCGTGCATCATCTTGCGGAGGACTCCGTTCAGCAGAATCAGGATGCCGCCCGCGGCAAGAGGAATCACGGTAAAGATCAAGAAGAAGACCGACATCGAATAGGTTTCGGCGATGGCATCGATGAAACTTCCCGTCAAACCCGCAGCGGTATTAGCCACAAAGTTTGCGACGAACCAGATCCCAAACATCAAACCAACGAGGCGAATCGGAGCGAGCTTGCTGACGTACGATAATCCGACCGGCGACAAACAGAGTTCGCCGAGAGTGTGAAACAAGTACGCCAGAATCAGCCAAGCCATGCTCACCTGAGCCACCTTGGCGCCCGATTCGATACTCGACGCGCCAAAAGCCAACGCTCCAAATCCAATCCCCAACAGGATTAACCCGAGGGCGAACTTGATCGGTCCAGACCGGATGATGTTCATCTCCCAAAATCGGGAAAAGAAGGGTGCAAAGACGATGATGAAGAACGAGTTGAGGATCCCAAACCACGATGCGGGCACTTCGATTTCTTGGTCTTCAGGCTGGATAACCGTCCCTTCAATGAGGACATCTTCGCTTCGTTTGGGGAGACTAATTTCGTCCCTGACCATCAACTCCACTGGCTGACCTTCCTTGAAAGCGTGATCGCGAGGCAAAGCCAACTTGTAGTTCAGCTCGGTGCCATCGAGCGCCTTGAACCGCAGATCGGAGACCAGGTTGGACTTCCAAAACAGCCCTGGAAGTTGCTCCTCGACAATGGGCGCCAGCGGCGCACTGAGGTGACTGGCGATCCGCGTTCCGTCTTCGGAATAGATCACGCCATTCTCGACCCGGTTGCCGACATTCTCCTCCGCCGTCCGATCGTAGAGCTCATAAGTCTTGTTATAGACCAAATCGATCGACGCCTCAGGCTCCAAGTTTTCCGTTGTGCGGATCTTCGCGGTTTGCTGCTCGCCATTCAGATCGGTATAGCGAACGCTATAGCTGCTGGTTTTGAAATCGTTTTGAATCAGCCACAACGCGATCCCCCAGATAATCACAAAGCTTAAACCAAGACACAGGTTGGAAATCGGATAGCTGCCAAAGGTGGCGCGAAACAGCATCACCAACACCCAGGTGACCACCATCAGCGGCAGCACAGTTAACAATGTGTTGGCGACTTTGAAAAAGGTTGCTTGGCCACCTTCCAAAATGCGATCGGTGTAGTCGTTCGCGAAGATCGTCATCGAGCCCCCAGCTTGCTCGAACGCCCACCAAAAGAAAATCGTAAAAAAGGCGAACACCATGATCACAATGATGCGATCTCGTTCGACCTTGGGAGAAATGAAACCTTCCTCCTCCTCCGACTTCTCGGCCGTCGGGGCGACCCCCGCCAAAGCTTGTTTTCGCTGCGGACGCTTGCCAATTTCTCCAAAAATGTTTTGGGCAAAAAAGAATTGCACCATTCCTAAAAACATAAATATACCGGCCAGCCCAAAACCATACCGCCAGCCGACCTTTTCACCAATGTAACCACACAACAGGATGCCCAAGAATGCACCGGCGTTGATCCCCATGTAAAAGATCGTGTACGCCGCATCACGCTTCGCTTTCTCCGTCTCGTACAACTGACCCACAATCGACGAAATGTTTGGCTTGAACAAACCGTTGCCGAGGATCAAACACAGCAAGCCGATATAGAAAGTCGATACCGTCTCGAGGGCCATGCTGGCGTGACCGATCGTCATGACCAGGGCGCCAAGGATCACGGCAAGACGATAGCCGAACAGCTTGTCGGCCAAGAAACCGCCGATGATCGGCGTCACATACACCAGACCGGTATAGAAGGCGTACAACTGCAACGCTTCGGCGCGACCCCACCCCCAACCTTCATTGAAAAAACTGGCGGTGAGAAACAGTACCAGCAGGGCTCGCATGCCGTAGTATGAAAACCGCTCCCACATCTCGGTGAAGAACAACACAAACAGGCCAGGCTTGTGATTCAGAATCGTTCGATTCGATAAAAGTGCATTCGCTGACAGTGCATCTTGCTCTTGCGAACTCATACTCATGTTGGGCCCTACTTTGGACTGAAAGGCAAACCAGATGCGGTCATCCGCAGCTTGAAAGCCCTAGTGTACCCAACGCTTCCGGATCCCGCAGCACAGATCCCACCCGAGATCACTAGGGGAGCGTTTGATTGCTTTTTAAATCCCCGTCAGCTAGTCTTCGGCTCCTTCAGCCTTGCACCTTTATCTGAAAGTCCCGCAGCGATGAGCGATTCCAATGTCCCCAATGTCGACGAAGCGGAATCTGGCGATGCACTACCAGACTCCAAAACTGCGTTGCCAATCTCGGGTCCGGATGCGCCCCGTGGCCACTGGGGTCTGTGGATTGCCGCGGGTTTCCTGGGCGCAATCGTGTGCACCCTCACCGTTGGATGGATCGCAAAATACGGTGTGGTGATGGACCTCTCCTCTTCAAAGGAGAGCAGTGCCGGAGATGGGATGGAAATCTCCCCTGAAGAGCTCGCCGCTATGCGTGCAAACGTCATCGCGAACATCCGACGACTGCTGTATGCGGTCGGAGTATCGCTGACGCTGGTCTTCAGCATCTTCGGAGGCATTCGCTACCGCAACCTGGGTCGCGGGTTGGTCGGTTTTGTTATCGGTAGCTTAGTCGTCAGCGTGGTCAGCTTCGGCATGGGAGGCGTGATCGCCGATCTGGAAACACGCGCCAACATGTCCCCCCAGCAGGTCGATTACCTGGGGATGATCTTGCACTCCATCCAGTGGCTGGTCATTTCGACCGGTCCCGTCGTTGCTATCGGCTGGATCACGAAATCGATTTCGGTCGGCCTGAAGGCGTTGCTGCTGTTCGGCTTGGCGGCGGCCTTGGGCGGCGTGGGTTACATTATGGGAGGCGGCTTGGTCGATCCTCAGAATGCGTCGCACCTTGCTCGTCCCTCCCTGGAAACGTCGCTGTACCTTTGGTCTGCCCTGCCTCCGATCGCAGCAGGGCTGTTTCTCGCTCGCGCTCAGGCCTAAGCATGCCTTCCCCGGCACCGCAACCGACACCGCCCAAGCTGCTCAAAAGAGTGAAAAAGAAGCCTCGTGGTCGGCGGAATTCCAGGCGTCGCCGCTCCACGATCGGGACCGTTCCCGGCACCGTGCTGGCGCATACGGGAAGCCAGAAGTCATCGATCCGGGTCATCTCGTTCCACCCCGACTTCCATCAAGACGAGATTATTGATTCGGTGGACCAACTGGCTGCTTTCGCGTTACCCACTCCCGCGACAAGCACTCCCGCGACAGCCGTTGCCGACCGGAAAAAGATCGTCTGGATCAACGTCGATGGCCTCGGTAGCAGCGATCAGATCAAGCAGCTTGGCCGACTGTTTGGCTTGCATCCGCTGGCTTTAGAAGATGTGGTCAACGTTCATCAACGGGCCAAACTGGAGTCATATGGAGAGACGCTCTTCTTCGTCGCGCGGATGCCCGATGGTGCCCAACCTTTACAGACCGAGCAGGTCAGCATCTTTCTCTGCGGCAACGTGGTGCTCACACTGCAAGAACGTCCCGGTGACTGCTTACAGGTGTTGCGCGAACGGATCCAGAAAGGCAAAGGCCGCATTCGGCAGCAAGGTGCCGACTACCTGATGTACTCGATTGTCGACGCCATTATCGATGGTTACTTCCTGGAACTCGACCGCTACGACCAATACCTAGACACCGCGACCAAGCAGCTAGAGTCCGTATCGGACAACCAACTTCCCATGCGACTGCACGACCTGCGCAGTGACTTGCTACTGTTTCGCAAGATCGCCAGACAGCATCGCGATGCGATCGGGTCTTTGCTACGCGAACCGCATCCGCTGGTCAGTCCCGAGACGCGGTATTATTTTCGAGACTGCCAGGACCACATCAGTCAACTTCTTGAGGCGGCCGACACCGATCGTGAGATGTGTGGTGAATTGCGAGAGCTGTATTTCGCTAGGCTTGGCCAGCGCAACAACGACGTTATGAAAGTCCTGACGATCATCGCCACGATTTTCATCCCCCTCAGCTTCGTCGCCGGCGTCTATGGAATGAACTTCAATCCGGAAGTTTCCCCCTACAATATGCCGGAACTCGGCTGGGCCTACGGTTACCCATTCGCACTCGGTTTGATGACGTTGATGGCCGCCGGCTTGCTCTTGTTCATGAAGCGAAAAGGCTGGCTGTCCTGATTCGCAACCTTTCCACTCTCAACGCTTTTGACCCGATGATTCCTAAACGCTACCAACAAATGCACGCCGACTATCCCGAGTTCATGCAAGCGTATGAATCGCTCGGTCAGGCGGCGGCTCAAGCAGGCCCGCTTTCGGCACGTGAAATCGCCTTGGTCAAGCTGGCCATCTCGCTAGGCGCGGGACTCGAAGGAGCCGCTCATTCGCATTGTCGCAAAGCACTCGAAGCGGGCTGTACCCCCGAGGAGTTGCGGCACGTCGCGTTATTAAGCGCCCCGACGATCGGTTTTCCCACCATGATGCGTGCCCGCTCGTGGGTCGAAGATGTGTTGGCCAAGCATACGCAGCATGAATCCTGATCGCTCTGCGCCACCAAAGCCGCGGTGCGTCGGCGCTGTACTGGCCGGCGGAAAATCGCGACGGATGGGAACCGACAAGGCGTTGCTACCTCATCCCCGTGGCGGCAGTTGGCTCGACCATGCCATCGATTTACTCTCCACCACCTGCGGTCGAGTGATTGTCTCGGGACGCCAGCAACCGGCCGCTGCGCCGCGCAATAACGCAGTCGCTTGGCTGCCCGACCAGCATCCGCAGCGCGGGCCGGCTGGCGGCGTGGCAACGGTATTGCGTTACCTAACGTCCCCGGAAAGCCAAGCGTTTTGCCCCGACACCGACGCGGTGCTGCTGATCCCACTCGATATGCCGACCCTACAGGCGGCTCATCTGCGGCGACTGCAAGTGGCGTGGGAAGCGGCTCCCGATAGGGTGTTCGCTGCCAGCTTCGACGGCCACTTTGCCGAACCGCTGCTGGCGATTTACCCTAAGCGGTTCGCCGATCAACTCGAAACGCTGGCCAATAGCTCCGACCGCAGCTTGTCGCGTTGGTTGCGACAACAGCAACCGCAGCGGATTTCGATTTCGCCATCGGAAATACCAAACCTCAATACCGCCTCCCAATGGGAAGCCTTTCGCCGCACCCGATCATGACCCCATCCGCCAACCAGCGACCGAGTTTCTCCATGGAATCTCCCGACACCGCCATCGCTCGGCTTGCCTCACGCCTGCAGGTGCTCGGCACCGAACAAGCCTCGATTGGAGCGTCCAGCGGACGCGTGCTACGCGAGCCGATCCGCGCCGATCGCGACAGCCCGGCTGCCGATGTATCGGCGATGGATGGCTATGCGGTTCGCTTGGCCGACCTTCAACAATCCGGCCCCTTAAACGTCGTCGGTGAAAGCCGCCCGGGTCACGCCCCACCGACCCCCGACGCATCCGCGGTCATGCGCGTCTTCACCGGCGGCATCGTCCCCGGAGCATTTGATGCCGTCATCCGTCGTGAAGATACCGTCGAACAGCCCGCATCGATTCGCTTGCTCGAACCAGCCAAACAGGCACCGGTGGGCTTGAACATTCGGCGACGCGGTGAGAACGGTTCGCAAGGTGCAGCCATTGTCCCCGCCGGCACGCTTCTGTCGGCCGGCAGCATCGCGGCGGCGGCCAATTTTGGCGCTGCCGAAGTGACCGTCACGCGTCCTGTGCGCATCAGCATCCTTGTCACCGGTGACGAACTGCGGTTCGTCGATCAAACGGTCCAGCCCTGGCAGCTGCGAGACTCCAACGGTCACTCGCTCGAGGCTCTGCTGAACCCGCGACCTTGGATCAAAACGCTGCCCGCACGAACAGCGGCGGATGCACTGGAGACCATCTCCGGCGAGCTACACGCGGCCCTGGCGATTTCCGATGCCGTCGTCCTGACCGGCGGTGTGTCGATGGGCGACCACGACCACGTACCCGCCGCCGTTCGAGCTTGCGGCGGCGAAGTGGTCTTCCACCGGCTGCCACTTCGGCCGGGAAAACCGATTCTAGGAGCGGCGACCGGGGAGGGCAAACTGATTCTTGGCCTGCCGGGCAATCCGGTCAGTGCAACGGTATGCGCGCGACGCTTCTTACTGCCACTATTAGGTTCGATCGCTGGGCAATCGGCGGTGCCGCGTCCCGCCGTCCGGTTTCTTGACCCGCATGCCAAGCAACTTCCTCTGTGGTGGATGCGACTGGTTCGGCTCAACTCGCAGGGCCTTGCCGAACCGGTGCCAACCATGGGTTCGGGCGACTTGGTTTCGCTGGCCAACAGCGATGGCTTTATTGAACAGCCACCCCGTTCTACCGATGCGGATGCCAGTTCCGATGCCACGGCGAGCGATGCGTTTGAGTACTGGTCTTGGACCTCTAGTTAAGCCGGCGTCCTGCCGCGGTCGGCTTTACAGTCCCCGGACGAAGCGGTTCAACTGTGTCGCAAACATCGGTGCCTCAACACCGACCCAACGCTCGAAGTCTTGACTGCGTTGCTCGCGTGGGTAGACCCGAAAAGGCAGCCACTTTCCGGTCTGCTGAACCACGGTGGCAAACTGTTCGGGGGCTCGTTCGGATAGGTAAAACACCATCGCCCAGCTGAGGCAATAGGCATTGGCGATCGCTTGCTCGTCGCGAAACATATCGTCGTCAGTGACCAAGCGACGAAGGTCATGCTCCAGACGCTGCGGGTCGGCGTACTCGCGAAGAAATTGCTTTACGTAACCGGCATGAACTCGGTCGCGCATCGATCGGTGCAGCCGTCGATCTTGCATCACGGCCGGTTCGAATAAACTACCGATCCCTTCCACCACCCAGCGCGGCGTTTCGGACACGCGACTGTGCACGCCGACATTGTAAGCCGTTTGATGCGCGGTCTCATGACGAACGGTTTCGGCAACGTATCCGGCATTGCCTTGATCATGCATGATCACGCGATTGGACGCCAAGTGATAGACACCCGCAACCCGCGACACCTCGATTCCCAACCGCTGAAACTCGGTCCGCATGGCGACTTGGTCCGGCAGCACGACGGCGACGAGCGGAAACCGACCGGTGCGTACCGGTACGCCGCGGACCTCCATGTAGCTGACAAATTCCCGGTACAAGCCTTCGAATAATTTGGGCCAACGATCACCACGTCCCTTGGGCTGCACAATCAAATAATGCGTTGTGGGAACGACTTCAAAATCACGCCCGAACTCGGCCAACAGTTGGCCTCGCATTTCCGCGGCGGTGACGGCACGAAAAGGAATTGGCAGCGTACCCAAAATCGAAGGCTGGACGTTGTCGATCGTGTCATGCAACCAACCATCGCGTCCGAGGATGACTGTCCGCTGTGGCACATCGATCAAACGCAACCCTTCCAACGGTTCGGACCGCACCTGAAAGCGAACCATCCGCGGATGCTGAGCCGCAACGGGGGCGGTAGTCGCAACGGCGAGCAGGAGGCTCACCAGAGTGATGATGAATTCGCGAATCATGCGGACGACTCGAAAAACGCGGTCAGAAAAAGTGCAACGCCCAACACAGGTGGCACGGTGAAAAGATGCGAGATAGGCAAAAACTTGCTTATCACCCTTGTCCAAGGTTACGTTAGAATCAGAGTGGGTCCGGCCGGCAGATCGAAACAAGTCGCCTCTTTGCATTACGGTTAGGCCTAGTCTGCGGGTTTTTCCAGCCACGAAAGTCAAACATGTGGATTGCTAGTCACCATTTGCCGTGGGCCGCGTGCCTGCTCTTACTCATCGCCAACGCGCCGATCCTCCAGGCACAACCTCCCGGTCAGAGCGATGCTCCGGCGATTTCTACGGAAGATTTCGAGGCCGACGTGCGAGAATTGGTCGACCAACTCGACGCGGACCAACTGCTGAAGCGACAGACGGCCGAGCGCGAGTTGATCGAAAAGGGTGTGCCGACCATTGAGTTCCTGCCGACCGATCGCAGCACCCTCTCGGCGGAAGCCCGCATGCGACTCTCGCGGGTGCGACTGGCACTTGAGAAAGAGAAAGCCCAAGAGGGCGCCGAAGCAATGACGATTCGCTTAACAGGTGCCGAAACGCTCGACCAAGCGTTGGAAAGAATTAGTGGTGCCAGCGGAGTCGAATTCGAATTTCCCATCGACCCCAACACGCCGGTCGAACTAGGCAAAATCGGTCCGTTGTCGTTCTGGCAGGCTGTCGATTCGGTGCTCGATGCGGCGTCGCTGGATGTCGATTTCTACGGAGGTGGCGATGGCAAACTAGCCCTTGTACCGCGCGGCCCGAATCGTCCGGAACGGATAAATTCGGGCGCCTACGCGGGGGTCTACCGATTGGAACCGACGATCGTCAATGCTCGCCGAGTTCTGAACCAACCGGAGATGAGCGGCATGAACGTGTCGATTCAAATCGCTTGGGAACCGCGACTGACGCCTATCGGTCTGACACTGCCACTGGACCAATTGGTCGCCAAACTCGATGACGGTGCCTCGTTAACTCCGTTGAAAACCGAAGGCGAAATCCACGTCGCGACGAATTCGGAATTGGCCTTCTCGGAACTTAATCTTCCACTGCAATTACCCGATGGGCGTCCCCGCAAGATCGTCGCCCTCAGCGGCCTCGTCCGAGCCTTGTTGCCAGGGCCGATGGAATCCTTCGAGTTTCCGCTAAAGGCTGGAAAAGGCGAAGTACGCAAGGGCGCGGTCACAGTGCAACTCGATGCCATTCGCGCCAATGGTCCGCTGCATGAAATTCGCATGCTGATGATCATGGAGGATGCCGACCGTTCCCTGGAAAGCCACCGTCAATGGATTTTTGAAAACCCGGCTTATGTGACCGCGCCCGACGGCACGCGCGAAGAACATCTGGGCTATCAGGTGTTTCGGCAAACCGCCTCCGAAGTCGGCATCGGCTACCTGTTCGACTTGGGCGAAAACCCCGATGGTTTTACGTTTCACTACCAATCCCCCACCGGCGTCGTGCCGAACGAAGTACGCTTCGTGATTCCCGATATCATGCTCCCCTAATCGAGAACCAACGTGTTGCGAATGGTGATCGTTGCCGCGCTGCTGGGCTGTTGGACCAGCTCGTTGGCGACCGCACAAGAGAGCCAAGCGGCAGCCGGAGACCCGACGGAAATCCTCTGCACCGTCGACGGGCAGCCTCTCTATCGCGGCGAGTTGAATTTATTACTCGCCGAACAGTTGGCTGGCAAACCGCTGGAATCGGCCAGCGCGCAACTGCGACAAGCGATCGCGTTGACGCTGGTGCGTCGGTACCTGGCCCTGCGCACGTTGGATGAACTGGGAGGCGATGCGTTGGCGGCCCAAGTCAAGCAAGAAACGCTGAAAGCAGCCAAGCAAGCCGAACGGCGTGGAGATTCGCTACAACAACTCGCAGAGCAGGCCGGTAGTGACTTGCGATCACTGGGGCGGGACTTGAAATGGAAATTCAGTTGGTCACAGTACCTTCGCAGTCGGATGACGGACGAAAACCTGGAACGTTTCTTCCTTGCCAATCGAGCCAAATACGACGGCAGTCGCTTTCGTGTCTCGCATATCTTTTTTGACTTACCAGCCACCGATCGGGAGTCGCTGGCGCGCACCCGAGAAAATATTCAGCGACTGGCAAAACAGATCGCTGCGGCGGATGATCCCGCAACCGCCTTCGCCGCCGCGGCACGCGAACAATCTCAAGCCGCCTCGGCAGACCAACAGGGTGATCTTGGCTGGGTCGGGACCCAAGGCGATTTGCCGCCGGTGGTGATGGAACAGGTCATTCAAGCCAAACCGGGACAACTTGCCGGTCCGGTGCAGTCGCCGCTCGGGCTGCATCTGCTGTTCGTTCACGAACGTCAGGGCGGCTCGAAAACCATGAGCGAGATGAGCGACCAAGCCTCGCTGCGGCGAGATGCTGCCGATGCACTGTTCACCGCGCTCATCCGTCGGCAGCAAAACGCACGGGTGGAATGGAAAAACAGGGAGCTGGCACCACCCAATACGGTGCCCATCATTCCCTGAAACCGAACAGACTCGCACAAAGTCGAGCGCCATTCCGAGAAAACGAGGCGGCTTTAGCAACAATGGCACCCATGCTTCTATTCCGATTCATGCTGCTCGTGTTTATGCTAAGTCTCTCGGAATCATGACCTGTGGGCTCGATCACCCGACTCCTTGCCGACACGTTGCTGACCGATTCATTTCCCGCTCTGGAAACGCCGCTTTGCCGATCAACATTTCCTGCCCGAGTTGCAACGCCACGCTACGCTTGCCCGATGCTGCGGTCGGCAAGTCGGTCCGCTGCCCGAAGTGTTCGGCAACCGTGCCGACCTCCAGCTCCGCCAAGGCCGCGCCATCCACGGCTGCGAAATTGGCACCCAGCGGCGCTCGTGCTGCGGGAGCGGTTCAACCAAGTGACAACCTGTCGATTCGCTGCCCGGGATGCAGCAAGCAACTGGCAGTCCCGCGCAGCGCGGCGGGAAAAACGGTCCAGTGCCCCCAGTGTGCAAAAAAGCTGCGTGTTCCAGGTCCGACGGCGGGCAGGCCGACAAAACCGGCTCCGAATCAGGCGGCTCCGAACCGACCGGCTTCACCGCCCTCGGCCGGGGCACCAAGCGACGCCGGTGGGCTGGGCGGATTTGACTTCGGGACTCCCCAAGCGGCAGCCCCGATGGGCAACTTTGGCGGCGGCAACTTTCCCTCCGCGCCGGCCCCCCGCCCTGCGGGCTCGCCAGGAGGTTCCCCCTACGCTCCGCCCGCCTTCGGAGCCCCTGGACAGGCGCCTCGCTCGGCCGGCTCGGCGGGACGCTCGCCAGCGATCTACATCATCAATGGCGTGCTGTTTTTGTTGTGGGGCCTACTGATGGTGCTGGGCTCCTGCCTGAGAGGCTACGGCTTGATCGTCGTGATGACGACAATGGAAATCCCCGGCGAAGCTTACCCCCGGTTGATTGGATTAGGGGCCGGAGCCATTTTAGGCCTGCTCCTAGGCATTGTCATGATTGCCGGAGGATTAGGAATGGCGATGCGTAATAACCTTGGGGGTGCGAAAGCGGCTACCATCATCGCGGCGATTCCATGCTTTGGCTGCCTCGTCTGTCCGTTCGGAATTTGGTCTTGCTGCTTTATCTTCGACGAACAGTCGAAACGCGATTTCGGTGTTCGCTAGAAACCTGCGGTGGCGATCAATTTCGCTCCGCCGGGCCGCAATCCTCACCACTTAGATGCTGCTGCAGATAGCTCGCTCGCTGCACATTGCGGTCGGACGATCCGAGCAAGCGACCATGCAGCTTTTGCAAATGAGCGGGCTGCGTATGAATGAACAGCTCGTTGATTTTCTTGACCGGAACGGTGTTGATCAGGCCGAGGTTTACCCCCATGCGGACCTTCGAGAGGTAGTGCATGGTTTCTTCGCTGCTGATTTTCTTTGCCGTGCAGAGAATCCCCAGCGCTCGACTGACATCGTCGTGCAGATCCTGCTCGCTTTGATCGACCAAAAACTGACGCGCCCGCCGTTCATAGTCGATCAGGACTGGCACCACTTCGCCCACCTGCTCGACCAGCTCTTGCTCGCTTTTCCCCAGCGTGATTTGATTGCTAACTTGGTAGAAGTCGCCGGTAAACTGCGACCCTTCCCCGTACAATCCGCGGACCGTCACGCTGATTTTCTGCAAGCTGCGGAAGACCTTGTCAATTTGTCGCGTGATGACCAAAGCTGGCAAATGCATCATCACGCTCACCCGCAAACCGGTCCCGACGTTAGTGGGACAAGCCGTCAGGTAGCCATACTTGGGATGCACTGCGTAGGAGATCGCACCTTCAAGCAAATCATCCAAATGATTGATCTGTTCCCAAGCCTTGCTGAGGTCCAAGCCACTGTGCATGACTTGCAGTCGCAGATGGTCTTCTTCGTTGACCATCACGCTGAACTGTTCGTTGGGATCGATGGCCACGGCGCGCGGGCCTTCGGACTCCGACAATTCGCGACTGATCAACTGGCGTTCGACAAGGAATTGCCGATCGACTTCGGACAATTCACCAACACTGACGTAGCGCACATGATTCCATTCCTGAATTTTATTCATACGTGCCGCGACGGTCCGTTCGATCGCCATTCGATCTTCGGTAGTGCAGCGACGGATGAAGGGGAAATCTCCCAGATTGCGTGCCAACCGAATGCGGCTGCTGATCACGATATCGGATTCCGGCCCCGTCCCGCGCAGCCATTCACCACAGCGTCCGGCTAGCTCGTCCAACTTTTCATTTTGCAGCACGATTAGTCTTCCTCCGACTCGGAAGCTGCAGCCGCGGCACCACCTGAGTCATCCCCCGACTCCAGCGCCAAGAGCTGGTCTCGGATTTCGGAAGCACGTTCATAATCCTCGCGTTCGACCGCCTCGTCCATCTCCCGACGCAACTGAATCGCGTGAGCTTGTCGGTCGGCAGTGGGGGCGGCACGTTTGGGACGTTTTCCGTGGTGTTCCAGCGAGTCGTGAATGTTGCTCAGCAAGGGTTCCAGGTCACTTTGAAAATGGGTGTAGTCGTAGGGGCACCCTAGCCGGCCGGCATTGCGAAATTCGTAGAACGTGATGCCACACACCGGACACGCTTTCCGATCGAGCTCGGCAAGCTCTTCTTTGGTCTGCCCCAACTTGAGTTGCTTCGCCAGCGCACTGGCGACCGAGGCAATTGGCGAGGGGGATTCTTGAGAGAGAAAACCTCTCGCATGGTCCTCGCAAAGATGCATCACCTTGGGACCTTCAGGATCGGTCAATTCGGTGATATGAAAAGTCGCTGGTTTTTCGCAGTGCTGGCACTTCATCGGATTCGCCTTGTTGGGGGGATTCTAACGCCGCGCGCCCCCCTGTCAACTTTAGCAACAGGAGCCAAACGCCCAAACGAGACACAAAAAAACCCCTCCAGCCGTTCACCGGAAGGGTTTTATGATGCATTCACAATCCCAGTGATTAGCTGAGATCAGGACACGTTCAGGCGACAAAATCAGGCGGTCGTCTTGGCCTTTTTCAACATTTGCTGCAGACGGCTTTTGGTGCGTGCAGCGGTATTGCGGTGAATCACGCCGGTAGCTCCCGCACGATCGAGACGCTTGTCGGCCACGCGGCATTCCGCCTCCGCAGTCGTCATGTCGCCACGCTGGACCGCTTCGTGGACTTTGCGGATCTGCGTCCGCATGGCACTCTTGATGGTTCGATTCGCCAAACGTTGCTTTTCGTTCTGACGAAGTCGTTTCTTGGCACTTGGTGAATTAGGCATACTGGTTGCGTAGAAAGTGAAGGCTATCTTGGTGAAATGGCCGTTGGGAAAACTTCCGCAACCGCCGCTTAACAGTTCAATGAAATCAAGCAAACAGGCGTCTGCATTGGCGTGACCAAAGTAGACCGCCTTGAACCTCATATTATGCCGCTCCCGCAACCGCCTGTCCAGGGCACCCGGCCGGCTCGTTTCCTGCAAGGCTGGTTCGTGTGACAACCATTAGTGAGAAAAATGGCCGCGTCTATCTGATCGGAGCGGGCCCCGGTGACCCTGGACTGCTCACGCTGCGCGGTGCCGAATGCCTCCGCCGGGCCGATGTTGTGCTGTATGACGGCCTAAGCAACTTTGCAATGCTTTCCCATGCCCCCCACGCGGAGCAGATTTGCGTTGGCAAACATGGCCAAAGCCGGATCTGGACTCAGGATGAAATCATTGCGGAAATCTTGCGGCACGCTGGCCAAGGCCGCACGGTGGCGCGTCTGAAAGGGGGCGATCCAGCGGTCTTTGCCCGCACCGCCGAAGAAGCACACTCGCTACAAGCAGCCAAAATCCCCTTCGAAATCATCCCCGGAATCACCGCGGCACTGGCCGCGGGCAGCTATGCAGGTATCCCGGTCACCCATCGCAAACTGGCCTCGGCGGTCGCGTTGGTCACCGGCCACGAAGAACCGGGCAAGTCGGAGTCGGCTCTCGACTGGGAGGCGCTGGCCCGTTTCCCCGGGACACTGGTCATTTACATGGGGGTCACCACCGCCCACATCTGGACACAGGCGTTACTGAACGCCGGCAAACCGGCCGACACGCCGGCGGCCATCCTGCGGCGATGTAGCTTGCCAGATCAACAAAGCATCCATTGCCGCCTGGATGAGGTTGCCGATCACCTCACGCCGGCTGCAAAATTTCGACCACCGGTGATCGTCGTACTAGGGGCGGTCACCCGCTTGGCGGAAACGCTCTCATGGTTCGAGCATCGACCGCTATTTGGCAAGCGGGTGCTGATCACGCGTCCAGAAGACCAAGCCGAAGAGCTAGCCCAGCCCCTCCGCGAACTGGGCGCCGAAGTGCTGCTGCAACCGGCGATTCAAATCGGCCCGCCTGCCTCCTGGGACGCAGTCGACGAAACATTGGCGAGCCTCAAGCCGGGAGACACGTTGGTCTGGGCCAGTCGCAACGGAGTCCGTTTCTTTCTCGAGCGGATGCAAGCCCTGGGCTACGACGCGCGACACTTGACCGGAGTCCGCCTGGTGACGGTGGGCCAAAAAACAGCCGAAGCGTTACCCGCCTTCGGACTCCACGCCGACGTGGTTCCCGAACAGTTCGACGCCGAGGGCTTGATCAAATCCCTATCGTGCGACGCAGGGGGACGTCGTTTTTTTCTGGTGCGTGCCAGTCGCGGACGAGACACCCTGGCGACCGCTTTAAGCAACGCCGGCGGACAGGTCCAGCAAGTCGTCGCCTACCGCAACGAAGATGTCACCACCGCGGATCCGGCGGTGCGTGAGCAGATGCAAGCGGGCCAGATCGACTGGGTGACCGTCACGAGCAGCGCGATCGCACGGTCGCTGCACCAACAATTCGGCGACGCCTTACGACACACGCAACTCGCCAGCATCAGCCCCACCACAACGCAACAACTCGACACACTGGGCTGGAAACCAACCGCCCAAGCAGATCCTTATACGATGAATGACTTGGTCGACGCCATGCTCCGGGCGTCGGCTTCCCAGCCCTGAAACCTCCTAGCAACACGCCATCTAACAACAGGCCCCTTTAAAGCCAGGACTCATTGCTCTTCACCACCTACCCACTGCGAACTTCGCTTCGTCAATCGCCATGAATCATGAATCCACCCCCCTGCCCTCTTTGCCCCTGACGGCTGATCACTGCGTCACGCGCGTGCTGATCGTGGGCGCTGGACCGATCGGAATGGAGCTCGCCGTGGCACTCAAACGTCGCGCCATTCCGTTTGAAATCGTGGACGCGGGCACGATCGGACAAACGATCCGCTGGTGGGCGCCGCAAACGCGCTGGTTCAGCAGCAACGAACGGATCGCCATCGCCGGCGTGCCCTTGCTGACCATCGACCAATCCAAAGCGACACGCGAGGACTACCTGACGTACTTGCGAGGAATCGCCAGCCAGTTCGATATCCGTGTTCGCAGCTTTGAACCGGTGGTCGATATCAAACATCGTGATGCGGGCTTTACGGTCAAGACAACCCCTACCTCGGGAGCCAACACCATCGACTGCCAGGCGATCGTCTTGGCCAGTGGCGGCACCGACTTTCCGCGTCGATTGCAAGTCCCCGGCGAAGATCTACCGCACGTCGACGGCTACCTGCGCGAACCGCATCGCTACTTCGGTCGCCGGGTACTGATCCTCGGTGGTCGCAACAGTGCCGTCGAAGCCGCCCTGCGACTGCATCACGCCGGGGCGCAGGTCAGTCTCAGCTACCGTGGCCCCGAACTGCCAGCCGATGGCATCAAATATTGGCTGCTGCCCGAAATCCGTGGCTTATGCGAAGCCGGTCGCATCACCGCTTATCTCGGCACGCGGGCGATCGAAATCACTCAGCAACAGGTGACACTGCAGTCGACCACCAATCACGACACGATCGAAGTCCCAGCCGACGACGTGCTGTCACTGATTGGATACGAACAGAGCAAGACGTTGTTCGAACGAGCCGGTGTGGAACGGCTCGACACCTCACAGCGACCGCGATTCGACTCCGCGACAATGGAAACCAATGTGGCGGGCATCTATGTCGCGGGCACCGCCGTCGCGGGCACCCAGAACAGCCGGTACAAAATCTTTCTCGAGAATTGCCACGAACATATCGACAAGATCGTGGCCCACCTCAGCGGAGAAACCGCCCAAGTCGCTCCGGCACGCTTCGAACAACAGATCACCGCGCAACCGGAGAGCTAAACAAGCTCGCGAAGCAAGGTTCGATCCCGCCAACGATTCGAGCCCCCAACCCAAGGGCAACGTTTTCAAACGACCTCGAAACCCCCACCAAGCGATGATTGGGCCGGCGGCTTATGGCTTGGCCGGTGGCAATGGCGGCAACGGCCCACTGGCTGGCGAGCGACCGCTCGGGCGTCGCGTAAAGGGCTTTCCATAAGTGGTAAACCCATCCACAAAACCACCGTGCGACAGAAAAAACTCGTTCCCTTCCAGCCCCATGAATCGGTCTCGCCGGTTTTCTTTACCCGTAGGATCGTGCGAGAAGGTGGCGGTCGTGATTTCGATCCATTCCCCTGCGGCGGTACGGATCCATTGATTGCCATACAAGGCCTTCCGCACCAGATGACCATTGGAACCAATAAAGTTTTCGCTGAAGCTATACAAGCCGCGCATGTAGCCACCCTCTTTAGGTGCCTTCCAACTGGAAATTAACATCCATTCATCGAGGTCGTTGCGAAAATAGTAGCCCGCATAGATGGTAAAGGTTTCATCAACCGGCTGAGCCGTCACCAAAAAACGCTGCCGCTCCCCAGTCTTCCAGGGGAACTTCAGATGACTGTGCCCGCCGGTGCCCTCGTTGCCAAAGTCGCCCGAATAGACATCCTCCCCTTTCGCGATCAGCGTCACTCGGTTCTCTTGGCCAACTTTGTCGCGATCAATCGCTTCGCCACCACTGTCCCATACACTGAAGATGATCCGCCGTTCGGTCGAACTGTTAACCTGCATGCCGAAGTACCCGCGATGCCAACCACAGGCCATGTAGTACGTCCACAGCGGCTCTTCGACACCGGTCATCTCACAATAAAACGCCGAAACCTCGGTTTCTTTGGCAACCGGATATGCCAAATGCACCGAAGCGGCATTGCGACGCGGATCGAGATTGAAATGAGCCCCTTGCGTGGCGGGACCGGCCAATGTCAAAGCGCGGATGTTCCCGGCGTCGACCCCTTCGGCATTTAACGACTCCAACTCAAAGGCTTGGTAGCCCGCTTCGGCAAGCTGGAATTCGCCAAAGGCGACTTGTACGTCACGGTCCCCCTCGCCCTTGGCCTCTGCCGTCCGAGATTCCCCGGCCACCGTCAGTCGCAACTTCGAAGTGACTCCCGCGGGCAACCGCAGCGTGACCGCGGCGGTCAGCTTGCCCGGCTGAGCCATTTGACCAAACCAACGGATCCGCACTTCGGGGCGATTCCATCGAGTAATGCCAGCGGCCGACGAAACGCGGGCCGCATCGGGCGTGGGCTCGACATACGCCGTCGCCGCCGGGACGACAATTTCCGCCGTCGCGGGCGCTGCCAGCAGAAGCCCACTCAAGAGAACGCAACCAATCAAACGCATCGAAACGACTCGGTGAAGCAAGGAACAAAGGCCGTCGAGCGTAGGCAACATGCCGACGGTCTGGAAGCCGAAAACTGGGCGGGAGAGAAACCATTTGGCGGGAGAGAAACTGCGGAAGTCTGTCGGCAACCGCGATTACGAACCGGCGATGATGCCGGTCAGTTTTTCCTGGTCGCTGCCTTGAACGTTGACCGTTAACAGCGTGCCGAGCGGCACCGGTGCAGTGGTAATCACTTCGACCGGAGCGTAACGGCACGAGGTACCTCGCAACAAATACTCGGTGGCGTCCGATCCGATCGTAGTCAAAGGTCGCACCGTTTCCACCAACAACTGCACGCTTCGGCCAACCAAGGATTCGAAGTAGTCGCCACGGAGCGAGGCTTCTAACTCCAACAACTCGGCCACCCGCGCCGCCTGCAGTTCTTTGTCGACCTGGTGCTCGTATTCCGCGGCCGGCGTTCCCCGGCGTTGACTGTATGGGAAGACATGGATTTTGGAGAATCGAGCCTGCCGACACGTTTCCAGCGTCTGCTCAAATTCTTCGTCCGTTTCTCCAGGAAAGCCGACGATCACATCGGTCGTCAAAGCAGGTTGATCCAAGGCATCGCGTAACATCTCGCAACGATCGAGAAACATCTTCGTTCCCCACCGCCTGCGCATCCGCCGCAGCACCGCGTCGCTGCCACTTTGCAAACAGACATGCAAGTGCGGCACGATCCGCTGCGGAAAGGCACGCAACACTCCGATCAACTCGCGCGTCACCTCGGTCGATTCGATACTGCTCAGCCGGATCCGAAACTCGCCGGGTAACTCGGCGAGCGCCTGCACCAAATGCGCCAATCGAACCCACTGCTCCTTGGGCTTGGAACGATTCCAATCGACACCGTAGTGCCCCAGATGAATCCCCGTCAGCACCACTTCATGATGCCCGGCGTCGACCAACCGCTGCACCTCCTCAACGATGTGTGCTTGCGGACGACTGGTCAGTTCGGGCCGCACCATCGGGATGATGCAGTAGCTGCAACGCAACAAGCAGCCGTCCTGGACTTTGACATACGCCCGCTGGCGACCCGAAAAACCGTCCAGCCCCGTTGGCACGTCGACCACCCCGAAGCGGCTCAATAAATCGGGCAGCTCACGCTTGTCGGTCACCACCTCGACCACGCCCGGCAACTCCGCCACCTCTTCGGGAGCGCGAGTGGCGTAACAGCCCATCACCACAATCCGAGCGTCAGGATTGCGACGCGCTAGGCGACGAATCGCCTGTCGACTCTTGGAGTCTCCCTCCGCCGTCACCGTGCAGGTGTTCACCACACAGACATCCGCCGCTTCCTCTTTGCCAGCGTCGGTAAATCCGATTCGCGACAAACCTTGGCGGACCAGTTCGGTTTCGTATTGATTGACCTTGCAACCGAGGGTCACCGTGCGAATCTTTGCCGACATGCTTTCGAAACTTTCGTTGCCTACGTGGAAATCGTTGCCTACGAAGGGACAGGCTCAATCGTAGCGCTCATGCTGCCCTTGCAGCGCGTGATGCCGTCATCGGAACCATAGGCGTGGATCTGGTCCCGCTTCAATTCCGCATGCTCCATCGTTGTCGTCAGGCAAATCACGCGACCCGAAGTATCGACTTCCTTGGCCATCTGCTGGCCACGTTCGCGAGGATGCCCAAACAACTCTTTTAACATGATGATCACATAATCGTAGGAGTGATCATTGTCGTTCCATAAAATCACGTTATAGCGAGGCTGCCGCTTGGGAGGCGTCCGACGCTGCTGGCGGGCGTGTTCTGGTTCCACCGTAGGCTCCATGACCGCAGTTTTTTGATCAGACATTTCGGATCGATCCTCTAACACAAATCTCTAAATCGGAAACAACGTAACGACGGACTGAAGACTTTGCCGATTCCAAGACAGTCGCCTGAGCCAACTCGGCAACGCCCAAACCGGATGACGCCGCACCAAGCGTGCCGCACGCGTCATGGTCTCCAACCCTAACAAAGGTATATTGTAGCGCCCCCACGACAGATGAAACCAGCGCTAACCCGGTTTTCGTCAACTTCCATATCGAGAAAATAACCGCTTCGGGCCGCACTTCCGGCAATCCCCGCACGACCCCTCCAACCGGTAAACCCTCGTGGCTTTTCCTTCCATTGACGCTCTCTTGGACCAGCACCAGCAGCCCCATACGGATGATTTGCTCGAATGGCTGCGGATCCCCAGCGTCAGCAGCGATCCCCATGCCAAGGCGGAGGTTCGTGCCGCTGGCCAATGGGTCGCCGATCGCTTGAAGGCGGCCGGATTGACGGTCGAGTGGATCGAGACCCAAGGCCACCCGCTGATCTACGCCGAAACGCCTGCGGTCCCAGGAGCCCCCATCGCCTTGGTTTACGGGCACTACGATGTCCAACCTGCTGAACCGCTCGACCTGTGGCACACCCCAGCTTTCGAGCCCGACATCCGTGACGGCAATGTCTACGCACGGGGCGCAACGGATGACAAGGGGCAAGTCCTGACGCACGTGCAGGCGGTCATTCGGCTGCTCGAAACGGGCCAGCCGCTGCCGCTGCAAATTAAATTCATGATCGAGGGCGAAGAGGAAGTAGGCAGCGCTAACCTGGAGCGGATGCTGCCCGAGCTGGCAGAAAAGCTAGCTTGCGATGTGGTGGTGATCAGCGATAGCAGCCAGTTCGCCCCCGGCCAACCGGCGATTACCTATGGCCTCCGAGGCATCGCGACCTTTGAATTGAAGGTCGACGGACCACGGCAAGACCTTCACAGCGGCTCGTTCGGCGGCGCGGTGATGAACCCCGGCATCGCTCTGGCCAAACTGATCGCCGCGATCGTCGACGACCAAGGACGGATCCAACTGCCGGGCTTCTACGACGATGTGCTGCCGTTGAGCGACGACGAACGCGCCCAATTCGCCGCTTTGCCTCACACCGACCAGGCTTTTGCGGAATCGCTCGGTGTCGACCAATTGTTCGGCGAAGCGGGCTACACGGCGCTGGAACGGAAATGGGCACGCCCGACGTTTGATGTCAATGGACTGACCTGTGGCCATCAAGGCGCCGGGGTCAAGACGATCATTCCCGCCACGGCGTCGGCCAAGCTGAGCTGCCGCTTGGTCCCCAATCAAGATCCCGAGAAAATTGCCTCAGCACTCGAGTCGTTCATCGCGACGCAGTGCCCTCCCGGCGTGCGCGCGACCGTCCAGCGCGACCATGGCGCGCCTGGTATGGTCGCTAACCTCAACAGTCCCTTCATCACCGCCGCCCAACACGCGCTCGGCGAGGCATTTGGCAAGCCGCCGGTGATGATCCGCGAAGGGGGCTCGATCCCGATCGTTCAGCAATTCCAGGAAACCCTCGGTGCCGATTGCCTGCTGCTCGGCTGGGGATTGAACGACGACAACGCTCACAGCCCGAACGAAAAATTTTGCCTCGCCGATTACCACCGCGGAATCAAAGCGAGCGCCTACCTTTGGCAAGCGATCGGCAATCTGTCGAACTCGCGTTAACGCCCGCTCACCCTCTCCAGCCGAATTCCTGACTTCCCCCTGCCAAACGCTTCACCATCATGCTTGACCGAAAATACATCGTTGAAAATGCCGCCGCCGTTCGCCAAAACTGCACCCGCCGCGGCGTCGACTGTGACATCGATCAACTGGTGGCCTGGGAAGCGGAACGTCTGGTCAAGCTGCAGGAGGCACAGGAGCTGAATCGCCAAGCCAACGAAGTCAGCAAACAGATCAGCAAGGCCAAGGACAACGACGAACGTCAAGCATGTATTGCCAAAGGCCGCGAACTGCGCGAGGCCAAAGATGCGGCACAAAAAGCACACGATCTGCTAGAGCAACAGATTGGCGAAATCCAGGTGACGATTCCGAACCTGACGCATCCCGCCGCCCCGACCGGCGGTGAAGAGGACGCCAACGAACTGGGCTTTGGCACCACGGCGGTTCCCAGCTTTGATTTCACCGCCCGCGATCACCTTGAACTTGGGGAACTGCATGACCTGTTCGATTTCGAAGCCGGTGCACGCGTCGCCGGAGCCGGCTTCTATTTCCTCAAAAACGACGCCGTGCGACTCGACCTCGCCCTCCAGCAGTTTGCTGTCGTCTTCCTCAGCGAACGCGGCTTCACGCCGGTTTCGACGCCCGACCTCGCCCTGACGGAAATTTTGCACGGCACCGGCTTCAACCCCCGCGGTCCAGAAACGCAAATCTATACGATTGAACATACGGAACTGAACTTGGTCGCGACGGCTGAAATCACCCTCGGCGGGATGATGGCCGGCCAAATCGTGGAAGCGACCGAGCTACCGATCAAGCTCTGCGGGCTGAGCCACTGCTTCCGCACCGAAGCAGGCGCTGCCGGCCGAGCCTCGAAGGGGCTGTACCGGGTCCACCAATTCAGCAAAGTCGAAATGTTTGCCTTCACCGCTCCCGATGCCAGCGATGCGATCCATGAAGAGATGCGGCAGATCGAATGTGAACTATTCGATGCACTGGAGGTCCCCTACCGAGTGATCGACACCGCAAGCGGTGACTTGGGCGGCCCAGCCTATCGCAAGTATGATTTGGAAGCCTGGATGCCTGGTCGTGGCGAGGCGGGCGAATGGGGTGAGGTGACCAGCACCAGTAACTGCACCGACTACCAAGCCCGACGACTGGACGTGCGGTTCAAAACGCCGGGCCAAAAAGGGACGCAGTTTGTCCACACGCTGAACGGTACCGCCATCGCAACCGGGCGAGCCATGATTGCGATTCTCGAAAATCATCAGAACGCCGATGGCAGCATCCGTGTCCCCAAAACATTGCAACCTTGGATGGGCAAAACCCAAATCGGTTGATCGGAGCGGTCTCTTCAGCCCTGCCAGACCAGCTCAGCCCTTTCAGCGGTCGGCTCAGCCCCATTGAAAACGCCTTGCGGAAATGCCTGGTCGGCAAAATTTGCGACTGCGTTGATAGGCGTCCTCCGCAATCCCGATTTCCCAGGGCGTCGGGCCGACCCAACGGCTCTCCCGGCCCTCCATGGTGGCTGTGCCCGACTCCGTATCGAGGGTCAGCAAGGCCCACAGCGGATCGGCATAAGGGCAAGTAGAGGCGATCCAAGGATGGGATTTGAGGATCGCTTCCTCGTAGCTGGGATGTTTTTTGCTGACCCAAACATACGACGCACTGTTGATTTGCACGTGCGGGATTCCGTCCGATTCCTTGACATAATCGAGATGGGCATGCCCAGAAAAGACAAACAACACTTTTTTGAAACCGGCCTCTTTGTTGGCCCGCGCAAGCACATCACGAACTTTCGACGCACTCCGCACATGCTGGTCGAAAGCATCGATCGGCTGGTGAATAAAAATCAGCGTCGGCAGGCTGGTCGCCTTCAAATCGTTTTCCAACCACGCCAACTGGTCGTCATTAACGTTGCAGGGATAACCCCGTTTTCCATCGGGATCGTTGCCATCCAGAACCACCAGATGCAGGCCATGCAGATCTTGGCTGTAATAACGCCCAGGACTGCCGTAGTACTCCAGCGCCTGCTCGCGTCGATAGCCCCCATCGGTGTCATGATTGCCCAGGACATGCATTTTCTTCAGACCGAATTGATTCCAGGCCGCGAGGAAGGCGTCGTTCCGCGGATGAGGAACACAGAAGTCACCGAGGTTTACAATCAGATCGGCTTTGGCGGTTTGCATCGCATCGACGAAGGCACTGATTCGCTCGATACCGTCATGCATCACATCTTGGTGCACGTCGGAAATCAGCCCGATCCGGATTTTTCCGTCGCGGGGAGCTTCCGCACGGGCGCGAGCCAGGCTGGGGCAGGCAAAAAAGGCGCCGATCACGGCCGACGATTGAAGCCACGTGCGACGGCTGACGCTGGCGATCAGGCTGGCCTGCCGCTCTGACGGGACGCTGCTGGACATATTCTCTACCTGTCGTGAAACTAGGAAGTTCGATCACGCACCGAAACGACGGGCAGTGCCTGGCAACGCCACGGATAACGGCGGGTTGCGTTCGTTAACATCCGGCCACTTTTATTTGGCAGTCAACCGTAAAGGCAGTCCACAAGGAGTGCGTGCGCCTTCAGCTAACGGACAAACGATTTAATCCAGCGGCCGAACGACTGTGTCGCTGGACTGCTTAATGAAACCGAGCAGGTCGGTCAGCTGCTGGTCGGTTAACAGCTCGTCAAAGTTATTAGGCATCAACGATTGATTGGTGGTTTTGCGAACTTCAATTGTAGCTTTATTTAGTGCCTGCGATTTGCCTTGTCCGTCGACGATTTGAAGACTCGTGTCGGTCTCGCTTTGCACCAGACCGACGATGACCTGGCCCGCTTCGGTCAGGAACTGAGTCGCACGAAAGGCGTGATCGATGTTGCGATTGGGTGTCAGGACATCCTCCAGCAACCGTGTCCGTGGCCGCGCCACGGCACCATCTAATTGCGGTCCCACGACGGCACCTTCACCTCGCAGTTGATGACAAGCCGCACAGTGTTGCTTGTACAGGCGACCGCCGACCGCGACATCGGCAAGCCGTTGGTCGATGGTGCTCTGTAGGCGTTCCAAAGTCGCATTGGTCGACGAGCGATTCGCGATCGCTTGTTGCCGAAAGCGGGTCGCAAGGCTTCGCTGCTCCGCGGTGACTTTGGACTCGACCGCTTGCCACAGCGAGTCATCGGCAAAGCCATCCGCACTCAACCAACCGGCCTGCATCATCGCCAGCAGACGCTCAAGCGAACCGGCGCCGTGCACCCAGTCACGTGTGAAGCGGCGTTGCTCCGCGGTGGGCAAGCGCGTCGTAATCAAACGGCAAGCATCTTCGATGGCGGCAGCTTGATTTGCCACGATCGCCAACAGCATGTCGTCGGTCACAGCTGTCGAGTTTTCCAGTTCACCGATCCCCACCAGGACTCGTTGGCTGTCGACACTTCCTCTCAAACCGGCAACCGTCTGTGCAATACGAAGTCGCAAACCACGAGTCACCGCGGGATTTCGAAAGGTGTGCAACAACCGGTCGGCGTGCTCGTCCAAGCCACCGCGTTCGATCCACTTCAAGGCGCGCTCGAACGCCTGGAGGGCTTGCCCACTATCAAGCCGAGTCGGCAGGAAACCGCCCACGGCCAGCCACGCATACGCCGAGCCGTCGTCGCCATCGATGCACTCCAGGCGCACCTTGCGCCCCGCGATGTCCGAGGTATCCCAGCGCACGCGGATCGCGACGTCGCTGCGAGGCGGGAAAGCTTCACGCAAGGGGTTGCCTGTTTCCGTATCGATCAACCGCACTCGATTCTTGTGATGATCGGGCCGATCGGGAAATCCGTTGTGCCCCGCCAACCAAAATTGGATCTCCACGGGCGCATCAAAGTCCTCCGTCTGGTAGGTCCCCGTGTAGGACTCGCCCAGCACGAAGCTACTGCGAACCGCTGCCTCCGCCCCGGCTTGCGTCTGGCGAGTTTGCAGCGGCCACGGAGCTCCCGCAGCGCCGGCGGAGCCAACCGGCTTGCTGCGACTGTGCCACGCGACCAGCGTGTTGTCTTGCCCAAGTGTCGCGATAAACGCCTCCCATTCCCGCTCAACCACCGCTGCGGCCCACTGGCGAAGGGGTGCGGGCGGTTTCCCCGGCAAGATGTGCTGCGCGTTCCAGATCTGTTCCAGCCATTGCAATTGCTGGTCCCGATCGTCGCCGGCAAGTTGCCGTGCAACGGCCACACAAGCGACCAATTGTTCGGCCGTCGCGCGCGCTGCAACTTGCTGAAACAACGCCGCGTGCTTGTCATCGATCGGCGACGTCCGAAGAAAGGTTAGGATCGCCTCGGTCGATTCGGGGCGATCGACGGCCGGCAACAGATCGATCATCGCCCTGCGCTGCGTCGGTGGCAGTTCGGCAATGTTCCATACGGTGGCCTGGCCGGTTGCGACTCGCAGGCGTCGCGCAATCGCAATGCGGATCGTCTGACGAAGAACCGGATCGGCATCGTCGACGTCCTGAAGTCGATCAAGCAGTGCCGCGACATCGTCGGTCGTTCCCGAGCGACCGAGTTGTTCGGCAGCCAATCTCGCCACATGCGCGTTCGGGTCGCTCAATGCCTCACGTGCCAGACGTGCCACCTCCGCAGACGCGCTCGCTTGGCGCAGCCGGTCCATCCGCATTTGTGCGGCTTGCTGATCCAGCGTCCGAGCTTGCTCTGCCTTCGACTCGCCGACGTACCGAATTTGCCAGATGCGGCCACTGGTGCGGTCGCGGCCTGGATGCTCCAGGGGGACTTCATAGTGGCCGATGATACGATTGTAAAAGTCGGCTACGTATAAGCAATCGTCGGGACCGAGCTGTAGGTCGACAGGCCGGAACCACGGGTCATCACTGGTCAGAAAATCAGGCAGCTCCTCACCACGGGCCGTCGCGCCACGATAGGTCAAGCGATTGCGGTTCAACCGACTGGTCATCACGTTGCCGCTCAACAGTTGGCCTCTGAGGGGCACCAACGATGAATCCGACGGAACATAGACGATGCCGCTGATGGCGGTACTGCCGTGCAAGTGTTCGACCGTTGGCGGCAAGAAACCAAGCCCATCGTGAGGTCGACCGAAACTGGGGTAGCAGGCGCCCGAGATCAACTGGGTGATCGGTTTGCTGTGACAATCGGCGGAATAGCGATAGCCCCATTCATCTTCCGTCATCCCAAACGGATTCACCTGACCTTGCGTGACCAGTTCAACCCGACTGCCATCGGGACGGAAGCGAAACGTATTGCCCGAGTGCATGGTCACGCGATGCCCATCGGTACCGGCAACACTCGATTGATTGTTGAAACCGTGACAAGCATAGATCCAACCGTCGCCTCCATCGCGGAGTGCATTGACCATGCCGTGGGTATCCCGAGTGGTATCGAAGGGCCCCAGTACGACTTCGCGTCGGTCGCAGCGTCCGTCACCGTCGGTATCGCGAAGATACCAGAGATTCGGAATGCTGAAGCAGAGACAGCCGTCGCCGTAAGGCAGCATGCCGATGGGAATGTTCAGTCCATCGGCAAACTTGGTGACAGACTCTGCATGGCCGTCCCCATCGCCGTCTTCCAGGATCATCACCGCATCGGCTGCGGCTTCTTCTTCTGGCGAGCCGTCCCCGGGGTAGGGATAGCGAGTGCTCTGCGTTACCCACAGTCGGCCTTGGGCATCTTGCGCCATGTTGAGCGGCTTGGCGATCTGCGGCTCGGCGGCAAACAACCGAATCTCAAAACCGGGCGGCAGATGAAAACCCGCACGTTCATCGGCCGCGGAGCGCCAGGCTGTCGAGCGCACTCCTTCGCCATAAACTTCCGCCGGAGTCGACGGCTCGGCCGCTGCCAGCGCGACGTCGGGCGACGTCGCTGCTGCGATGGACGACCCCAACAAAAAGAGGCCACAGAAACAGGAGACAAACGGTCTCCAGCAAGGATCAAATGCAGGCAGGTTCACAACAGCACTCGCGGGCGGGAAGGTTGGCGGGAACGCTCCAGTTTACGCGGAAAACAACGCTAGTGTGCTCTCCGCGACCGAATCATCGATCCAGGTTTCTCGACCGCGTTGGCGCCGTCAGCAAGTGCTTTAAGACACCAAATACCCGATCACCAACAGGATCAAAAAGATGACCCCCATAAAGCTAGTGATCCAGTAAGCGGTGTAGCCGGCGTGCTTCAACACCAAGTTCATGTCTTCGTGACGCGTGGCACCGTAGACCAGCGAGATCGCGACCAGCAACGGCACGTAGTACAGCAAATAGGTTGGAGAGATGGAAAGCATCAAGAGGCCTCCTTGGTTGCGACTGTCGTTTCGTCGCTCGGGTCCTGATCGGGATCTTTCTTTCGCCCGCTGATGGGAATCGAAAGGGGCCCCGAGCAGGCGTCATAAATCACCAGAATATTCAACAAGCCGGCGATCATCGTATACCACGTCCCCATCTCGTACCCCGCACCATGGCGAGCGTACCAGGCAGAGACTTCATCAGCCGACTGCTCGCGAACCGGGCGGCGGGGCGGCGACATTAATCCCCCCCACCATGGCTCAAAATCGGGATCGGTGCGGTACTCATTCTCGGAACCTTGCAAATTAGCGTTCTGCGTGGTCGCACTGTTCAACCGCGATGCCTGAATCAGCGCTGGTAACGCGGGAACCCCCACGCCTAATTGACAGGCATAGTGCCATCGCTTGTCGCCTGGAATCCACGACGCGTACACGACATGCGCCCCACCGATCGCAAACCCCACGAAGTAAGTCGTCAGAATACAAACCATATACAGGCCGCCCTTGGCATAGCGTCGCTGATAGAAATGCCCCAAGCCTGGTAGCAGCCATGCCAGAAAAGCAGCCAACGCGCGACTGCGAAGGTCAATCTGAATCCCGTCGACCTCGATATGGCTGGGGTCGGTTTTTGGCATAATTTTTCGATTCCGGTCGCGAAGGCCGTCGAAACGAGCGACCGCGTAAAAAGGCAAAGGGCGGGCTGGCACGGCACACACCGCGGCAACTTATCTTAGCAATTGATGGTGTTCAGGCTAGATGAACCGAAATCGAACCTCTGCGTCCTCCCCCTGCTTTCGTCCGTGCGACTATCTTAGGGACACTGAGAGGCTGATTTCCCGGCTCTTTCAGCCTTCGATGCAAGGAAGGTTAGGAACAATTCTCGATCCTTTCTTGTTTTCCCACCTGTATTCTCAAGGCATCTCGGCGGTGTTTTATGGCGATCAAACCGATGTTACGCTTCTGTGGACTGTTCTTCGCCGCCTCGCTGGCGATCTTGCTGTCTCAAAATTCCAGTGCCCAAGAAGCAGGTCCCGCGGCCGCCGCTGTCGATTTTGAAATCCCGGCGACCGACGAGGGACTGGCAGGCAAGGGGCCTATCAGGCGTTACCCTTGGTTCCGTGAACTGTGGCAAAAAAAACGCAGCGGCTGGGCCGGACAAGTCGCCCAAGACCAACAGGCGATCGTCTTCTTTGGCGACTCGATCACCCAAGGCTGGGGCGACCAGTTCCATGGTTTTTTCCCCGAACTGAAAAAGGCCAACCGCGGCATCAGCGGCGACACAACACGCGGCATGCTGCTGCGACTGGAGGCCGACGTACTGTCGCTCCAGCCAACCGCCATCGTCATGCTGATGGGCACCAACGACCTGGAAGAAGGCGCGGAGCCCGAAACGATCGCGCATAACTTTGACCTGATCCTCGCTGCCATCCGCGCCGCACAACCGGCAACGCCCATCGTCGTATGCAATGTCTTCCCCAGCAGTGCCAGCAAGCAACGACCGGCCGCGAAGATTAAGCAGGTAAACAAACTTTATGCCGAGGCCGCTCGCCAGTACGACCACGTGACGGTGCTCGACACCTGGACCTTGTTCGCGGACAAGCAGGGCGATGCCAAACCGGCCGACTTCCCTGATTTGCTGCACCCCAACGGCGCGGGCTACGCGAAATGGGCCGCCGCCCTGCGCCCCCTCTTTGCAACACTGGAACTGGTCGAAACCGACAAAGATGCCTTTGAACCCGAAACGGGCTTTGAATTGCTGTTCAATGGTCGCGACTTGACGGGCTGGGGATTTGATGGACAAACCGCCAGCCCCGACGGCCGTTATCAAGTCATCCATGGACGCTTGGTAGTAACCACCCCGCCGGAAGGCCGACGGGTGCAACAACTGTGGTCAAGCCAGGAATTCCCAGGCGACTTTGTGCTCAAATTGGAGTTCCGTGCCACGCCCAACGCCGACAGCGGCGTGTTTATCCGCAAGCCTCAACTGCAATGCCGCGATTATCCCCTCGCGGGACCCTACACCGAACTGAAAAACTACAAGCCACAAGACTGGAACGAATTGGTCATCACCGTCACCGGCAAAACGGCCCACTGCACCTGCAACGGCGAAGTCCTGGAAGCGGCATTCAAACTGCCAGACTCGGGGCCGATCGGCTTGGAAGGCGACCGTGGCCAAATGGAATACCGCCGGATTCGCATTTACACCGGATCGTAGCAGCGGCCGCTATCGAAGGAACAATCTTCATGGATTCTCACGCTGTCGAATCGCCAACCGAACCGACAGCGTCTGGGCGACTTACCGATCGCGCGTCAGGGCTGGCAGGATGGGCGTTGCTGGGCCTGTACGTTGCAGCGGGACTGACGACTTTGCGCTCGCTGCACTGGTCGCTGGACCTGCTGACGCACATGCAGGCCCATCTGCTGGTTGCCACCGGTGCCGTGGCGGTGATCGTGCTGTGCTTGCGACGCTGGCGACTGGTGACGGCAAGCCTCCTGCTAATCACGTGGACCAGCAGCACGGTGCGTCCCTGCGAGGCTTGGCTGCCGACACCTACCGAAGTTGCCGTAGCAGATTCAAGACGCATCCGCGTGCTGTTTTGGAACACCTTCGTTCACAATCGCGATCCTCAAACGATTGCTAAACGACTGGCCTCGGACGCGCCCGATGTGGTGGCGATTATCGAGTGGACACCGGAACTGGGCCGCGCGCTGGTGAACCTGAAAACGACCCATCCTATCTTCCATGAGCAACCTGCGAGCGGCGCATTTAGCATCGCCATCTATTCGCGAATCGCCGGCGAGTTCGAAACGATGATGCTGCCCGGAAACGTTCCCTGCTTGCGTCTGCGAACCGACGAGGGCCCGCTGGCGGTCGACGTCTGGGCAGTCCACACCTTTCCTCCGATCAGCCAGCAACGCTGGAGCATCCGGAACGAACAATTAAAATTCCTGGCCGAGCGATTGCAGGCGGATACAAGCGGTCGTCCTCGGATCGTAGGAGGCGATTTCAACGTCACCCCCTGGAGCGAACACTTTCAGCAATTTCTGCAAGCGGCCGAACTGGTCGACACTCGCCCCGGCTTTGGCTACGCCGCCACCTGGCCCAACCGGCTGGGACGCTGCGGCATTCCCATTGATCAAGTCGCCGTGGACGCGGAACTAGGGGTGGTAGATCGCCAAACCCGGTTTGCGTCGCCGCATTCCGATCATGCGGCGGTAGACATCACGCTGGAACTGCCCCGCCCGCCAACGCAACCTTAGCAACCGCAGTCGCAACCGATTCACACGCGCTACTCAACAAGCATCGCAGGAGTTTGCGTCGGACGCCAATCGACCAAATGAAACTCCACGTCGAAACTGCCTCGAAACTCGTTGATCACCGGGCGGTAAGCGATGTCGAACGGTCCCTGATGCGCGTTCAGTTCCTCGCACCACTCGCCTTGACTGAAGGCCACGCCACGGACGGCGATCCCGTCCTGGATCACGCGTAGCGATAGGTGCCGGTCGCCGCCCCCCATCTTCCGCGCCGGTTCTGCCAACTCCACGCCGCGTGCCCAGAGCGTCGGCCGAGGGTTCCCTTCGCCAAAGGGAGCCAATTGCTCGATTTGCTTGACCGTTTGAAAGGTCAATTGCCCCAGGCCCGCTTCGGCGTCGATCTTGACTTCGGCAACCCGATCGTTGTCGGCAAATTGCCGTGCCACCGCTTCGCAAAAATCGGAACGAAACGCATCGAGCTCCGTTTCATCCAGGGTCAGGCCAGCGGCCGCGCGGTGCCCGCCGAACTTCGTCAGTCGATGGGAACATTCCGACAGGGCTTCGTGCAAATCGATACTGCGGCACCCTGCTCTGCCCGATCCCGTGGCAGGTCGACCGCTGACCGGATCGAGCGACAAAATCAGCACGGGCCGACCGAGCTTTTCCGCCAGTCGACCGGCAACCACACCGATCACCCCCAGGTGCCAACCGGCTCCGGCGAGCACAAAGGCGGGGTCGGCATCGATATCAAATTCGCTTTTGGCTTGCTTCTGAGCGGCTAAATAAACGCTGCGTTCCAAGCTGACACGGTTGGCGTTTAGTTGGTCAAGGTACTCGGCCAACTGCACCGCCCGTGGCTGCTCTTTGACCGTCAGTAACTCGACACCCAACTGCGCCTGCCCTAATCGTCCAGCCGCGTTTAACCGCGGTGCAATCATGAAAGCGATGTCTTCGCTTTGCAGTGTGCTGCGCTGATCGGTTTTGGTCAAACGCATCAATTGCGCCAACCCAACCGCCGGCTGTGCCTTCAGCGACTTCAAGCCATGGGTGACCAAAATCCGATTTTCATCGACCAGCGGCACGACATCCGCGACGGTTCCGATCGCTGCTAAAGCAAGTGCCTGCAGCAGGTACTCACGGAGCGGTTTGGTGACACGCTTGGAGGCACACACCTCTTGGCACAGGGCCCAGGCGAGTTTGAAGGCGACTCCCGCTCCACACAGTTCGCCGAACGGATAATTCGATCCTGGCAACCGCGGATGCACGATTGCGTCGGCAGCCGGTAACTCGCCGTCGATGCGGTGGTGGTCGGTGATTACCAACTGCATCCCTAGCTGCTTGCAGAGCGCTGCCTCGGCGACGCTGCCGACACCGCAGTCGACCGTGATCACCAGATGCTTGCCCCGCTTGGCGAGTTTCTCCAACGCTTCGGAACTCAGGCCGTAACCTTCCTCCAGGCGATTGGGGACGTAATAACTGACCTCCGCCCCCATCAACTTGAGGCCCTGGTACAGGATGGCGCTCGATGTCATGCCATCGGCGTCGTAGTCCCCGTAGATGACGATCGACCGCTTCGCCCGCAGGGCTGCGGCGATTACCGCGACGGCTTCCGCGACCCCTGGCAATTCCAGCGGATCGCGCAAATCGGACAATTTGACGCTTAAGAACTGCTGCGCCGCAGTGACGTCGTAAACGCCGCGGCTGACAAGCAGTTGTGCCACGACGTCGGGAATGCGAGCTTGCCGAGCGAGCTGCTCGACCTGGCTTTGGTCCTGCGGCAGGACTTTCCACTGCTTTCGCATGCTCGCATCCTTTGCGTCGAGATCGGCTTACTTCTTCTTTTCGATGTGCCAGGTGTGCTTGCGAACCCGCGGGCAATACTTACGCAAACGCAACTTTTCCCCGCCCGGCTTACGCCGCAAGGTGTAGTTGTAATCGCCCGTTTCTTCACAGATGAGGAAGACCGTTTCGACCTTCTTCTTGCTCTTAGCCATCAGGGTTTCTCCCAAAAATCAATTATATTCGATCCGCCAGTGCGGTTTTCGTCAAAGTTAGCCCCAGAGTATGCTCTACAGGGGCCTTGCAAGGCAAGCCCCAACAAGAGGGTCAAACGCTCAACCGAGGCCAGTCGCCCCGCAATCGTTAGGACGACGACGCCAGCAACGTGTCGATCACCGCGTTCAAGGTGGCACTGGGCCGCATCCCCGACTCGGTCAAACGCGCATCCGGGTCGTAATACCCTCCAATATCGACAGGCTGACCCTGCGCCGCATTCAATTCCGAGACAATCTTTGCTTCCTGCTGGGTCAACGCGTCTGCGACAGGGGTAAATTCCGATCGCAAGCCGTCGTGGTTGGCCTGGCCAGCCAATGCCTGAGCCCAATACAGGGCCAAGTAAAAATGGCTGCCGCGGTTATCGAGCTCATGGACTTTGCGAGACGGCGACTTGTCGTTGTCCAGGTACAATCCATTGGCCTGGTCCAAGGCGGCGGTCAACGCGAGCAGTTTGGCGTTACCCGTTTTCTGGCCAAGGTCTTCCAACGAAACCGCAATCGCCAGAAACTCCCCGAGGGAATCCCAGCGCAAGTGGCCCTCTTCGACAAACTGCTGGACATGCTTGGGAGCGGAACCGCCAGCGCCCGTTTCAAACAAGCCACCCCCGGCGAGCAGCGGCACGATCGACAACATCTTGGCACTGGTGCCGAGTTCCAGGATCGGAAACAGGTCGGTCAGGTAATCACGCAGGACGTTCCCCGTCACGGAGATCGTATCGAGCCCCTCGCGGCAGCGCTGACAGGTTAGTTTGGTCGCGTCGACCGGCGTTAGGACCTGAATATCGAGCCCCGTCGTATCGTGCTCGGGCAAGTACTGATGGACTTTGGCAATCAAGTTCGCATCGTGCGCCCGCTGGTCATCGAGCCAAAAGATGGCCGGGTTTCCCGTCGCTCGAGCGCGACCAACGGCCAGCTTGACCCAATCGCGAATCGGCGCGTCTTTGGTTTGACACATCCGCCACACATCGCCCGCATCGACCGCGTGCTGCATCAATGCGTTGCCCGAGGCGTCGACCACCCGCACCGTGCCGGCATGAGGAACCTCAAAGGTCTTGTCGTGCGAGCCGTACTCTTCCGCTTTCTGCGCCATCAGCCCCACGTTGGCCACATTACCCATCGTCTTCACATCGAAGGCACCGTGCTGCTTGCAGAAGTCAATCGTGGCTTGATAGACGCCGGAGTAACAGCGATCAGGAATGATCGCCTTCGTGTCGTGCAGTTCGCCATCGGGCCCCCACATCTTGCCCGAGGCTCGGATCGCAGCGGGCATCGAGGCATCGATGATCACATCGCTGGGAACGTGCAGATTGGTAATGCCTTTATCCGAGTTGACCATCGCCAATTTCGCTTGCGCGTCGTAGGCGGCCGCCAAGTCGGCTTGGATCACCGCCTGCTGCTCGGCAGGGAGCGTGTCAAGTTTCCGGACCAAGTCACCGATGCCATTATTCGGATCAAAGCCCAACGACTCCAAAACATCAGCGTGCTTGTCCAGCACATCGGCGAAGTAAACCGAAACCGCGTGACCAAAGAGGATCGGATCGGAGACCTTCATCATCGTCGCTTTCAAATGCAACGACACCAGCACGTCTTGCTGCTTGGCTTCGAGGATCTGCTCGGCCAAGAACGCCCGCAGTGCGGAGCGACTGAGGCAAGCCGCGTCGATGACCTCGCCCGCCTGCAGCGGCAGACGTTCCTTCAACACGGTCACTTGCCCGTCGGTACCGAGCAATTCAATCCGCACCTCGCCCGCTTCTTCCATCACCAACGATTGCTCGCTGCCGTAGAAATCGCCGTCGCTCATCGACGCCACATGCGTCTTGGAATCCGCACTCCACTCGCCCATCGAATGCGGATGCTTTTGAGCATAAGCCTTGACCGGGGCTGCGACGCGACGATCGGAGTTGCCTTCGCGGAGCACCGGGTTGACGGCACTTCCAAGCACCTTGGCGTAGCGTGCTCGAATCTCACGTTCCGCTTCACTCGAGGGTTCTTCAGGGAACGCCGGAATACCGTACCCGTGCGACTGCAGTTCTTTGATCGCCGCGGTCAGTTGCGGAATCGAAGCGCTGATATTGGGCAACTTAATGATGTTCGCTTCGGGCGTCTTCGCCAACGCACCCAATTCCGCCAACGCGTCGCCGCGCTGCTGATCATCCCGCAGGCATTCTGGAAAGCTGGCCAAGATCCGGGCCGCGAGCGAAATATCTTTTTGTTCAAACGTCACACCGGAGGAAGCCGCGAAAGCTCGGATAATCGGCAGCAAGGAATGCGTCGCCAGCGCGGGAGCTTCGTCGGTCAGCGTGTAAACAATGCGGGATGCTTCAGACATGGGATTCTTCTGGAAGGGGTTGTCGAGAGGGTAAGAGAATACCCTCGACATCCGTCGAAAGGAACGGAGCCTCTCTCGAGGTTTCCCGTCGCGGAGCCTCCACGCAGTGGCGGCAAGCTAAAAAAAACCGTCAAGAACCGGAAGAACGGGCTATCAGAGCGATGGCAAGGCCGCTTTCCCGAGGCCTGATCGCGTCCGAAAACCGCGGAAAAACGTGGGCCCATACCACTCAGGCGGGTGATCAAGCGGCGACGGTGACCAGTTCTTGATGGACGCCGTCGATGTGCGAAGCGTCGATCTGGTCGACCTCTTCGGCATAACCAACCATCAAGGCCAAGTCGGCCAGACGATTGATTCGCCGTGGAATCCCCCCGCTGCGAACATGCAGCGTCTCAATGGCTTCGGGCTTGAAAATCGCCTGACTGTCGCCACCGGCAACGCCAACCCGGTGCTGGAGGTAACCAGCGGTTTGTTCCGCCGACATCCGCCCCAACATGCATTTAACACTCATCCGTTCGTCCAGCGCACGATTGCGTTCGATCACACTCAGCAGCGTGGCATGCCCGACCAACACCAATGTCCAAGCCGCTTCAGCGTGTAACTGGGCGCGCTGCAGGTTCAACAACAACCGCAACGTTTCCAGTTGCTCGGGGGCCATCAGCAAGTGAGCTTCGTCGACAATCAGCACCGCGTGCCGCCCCGCTTCCAGGTTGTCGCGAAAGAAATCATCCAATCGCCGCAGTGCCGTGCGGGGGGTTTCATCGTTGGGGCCCGCGACACCGGTCAATTCGTCGGTCACATATCCGAGCAGTTGATCGCCACATAACTGCGGAAAGGCCAACTTGGCCACCGGCGCAAAGGGTTCGGGCAACTGAGTGGCCAAAGAGTCAACGATCAGCGACTTACCGATCCCGCTATCGCCGCACATGGCGACCGCCGCACGGCGGTTCTCCACCGCATAACGCAGCTTCAGCAACGCCGTTTGATGGACTTCCGAGGGATAATAAAAGCGTGAATCGCTCCAGTTCTCAAACGGCCGTTCGTTAAGGTTCCAATAGCTTTCGTACATCGCGGAGGCTCCTGCGATTGGGAGAAGATGTGCCAGCGTGAGTCAAGTTAATCCGCAAAGTTCTCTGCGATGCCAATCTGTTCGATGCCTGCTGCTCGCAAGCCGGCGACGCAACGTTCCAAACCAGCGTGATCGGTATTGCGAGCGTCGCGAATCACAATCGCGGATTGAAACGTATCGCTCGGGAAGGTGACGCTCGCCGCGCTGCCATCGACGATGGTCAAGTCAAAATGCTCGCACAGCTTAAGGACGGCTTGCCGTAATTCGGCCGCCTGTGGCACCAATCCAGTAGAGGCCGGCACAATCGGAAACAGCGTGACACCATCCCCTTCGCTGCTGACTGCGGTTTCACTCAGCGGCACTCCACCGCGAATCGCTTCGGGCCAACCAAATTCCAGCTCAAGCTGCAGGTCGTCGACCAACGACGGCGATTCAAAGTCGCCATCGACCAAAGCCACTCGCAATCCTGTCGAGGCGGCCGAGAGCGCCAATCCAATGGCGATCGTCGATCGACCGGCGCCCGATTTGGAACTGGTGATCAGAACGGATTGCATGCCTTCCCGCGCCGCCTTGGCTAAAGGAATCCCAGCCGACGAAATCAACCCCCCGCGGGTCATCAGCTCTTCCACAATCTGCGGCGGATCGAATTGGTCGACCTCCCAAGCCGCTTCGAAAGGCGGTTTCACGGCAGCCGGTTCAAGCACGGGCGAGGCAACAGGCTCCGGTGTCGCCTTGCTGACAGGCGGGCTCGTCGGGGAGACCGCAGCAGGGGCAATCGATGCTGCGGGCGCTGCGACTGGCGCGGGCGCTGCAACTGGCGCGGGCGCTGCAACTGGCTCGGGCGCTGCAACTGGCTCGGGCGCTGCAACTGGCTCGGGCGCTGCGGCTTCGCTGGGCACGTCGCCCCCAGGACGGCGCGCGTCGTCCACCGAGTCGTGCGTCACGTTGATCGTCGGGAACGAACTCGCGTCTAACCGGGCTCGCAAATAATGAACCGGCGGAGCGGTGAGGTGTTGCGAATCGACTCGCAGCAATTCGATCTCGTTTCGTGGCGCTACTGCGCCAGTCGGCACCCACTGCGTTGCCCCGGTATCGAAACGTGCCGTCTCCACATGCGCGGCCGGAGAAGCAAACAGCCCACCTTCCATCGGCGTCGATGGAGGCGAGCCAGGCCGTGAGCCTCGGCTTCGCTGTGCCGGAGAGGGCTCCACCGTTTGTGGCTCGTCGACACGCAACAGATCATTGTTCGATGGATCAATCCAAAACATCGACGTACCGAGCGCAGCCAAATCGACTGGCGAAGCCTCGCCTGGAGACGGAGTCGCCAGAGGACGCTTTTTGGCAAATGCCTTGACAAAGGCTTGATCGATTTTACTCATGGCGACTTTTCCTGCCCAAGGATGGAAAGACAAAGGGGACGCGTTGCAAGCTGCGGAAGGCTACTGCTGCGGAGCGTCATAGGGGCTGTAAGGGGGAAAGCTGGAACCGGCTGATGCTGGAGCCGGTTGACCGACATTGGTGCCGAAGCCCGAGGGATTGGCGGGACCAACCGCGGGGGCGGTGCCCTGCTGTGCGGAACCAGGTTGCTGCGCGTAACCAGGTTGCTGCGCGTAACCAGGTTGCTGTGCGTAACCAGGTTGCTGTGCGTAACTAGGTTGCTGTGCGGAACCAGGTTGCTGCGCGGAACCAGGTTGCTGCGCGTAACCAGGCTGCTGCGCGTAACCAGGCTGCTGGGCGTATTCAGCGGCTCCCTGGTACTGCGTTCCGGCTCGGTTCGCCGGTGCAACATCCGTCGCAGCGGGATTACCCGATGGCAATTGAGCGATGCGCGGGTCCATCCCGTAAGGCGGCACGGCACTAGGTTGCGGCACGGCACCAGGTTGCGGCGCGGTTCCATAGGCGGGCTGGCCCGCGACGGCGGCAGGCGGGCCAGCGGCACCGTAAGGGTACGGATCGAGGCCAGCGTTACCGACTGCGGGATTCGATTCTGGCGGGAAATACCGCGACCAATCGGTGACCGCGTAAGGCATCGCCGTCTGCTGCGGCGTGTCCGCTTTCGGCTCGTTGACGAAATCTTCGCCGCGCGGACTCTGCGCACCGGGCGTCATCGCGGAATGCGACTGACGCGGATTTTCCTGCGACAATCGACTGTCGTAGGGCGACTGCGGGCCAACGAGATCTAACTCGCCCGCCGGTGTTGGCTCGTTGATCGACCGTGGCTCGCGGATCGTTGGCTGCTCGTTCCGAGGGACCATGCCCGCAGCCCCCGCCGTCGCTTCGCCGTTCGCCGTGGCCAAGGCCGGATCAAGCTGCCTGCCGCTCTCGCCCAACCCCGCCTCGGCGTCCCAGTCAATGCTCGGCGCTGCCTCTTGCTTACCGGCGGGTATCGACGCGGGCTCTTCATTCGTCGTGCTCGACGGATTTTCGCTGGCAGCTAATTCGGCGTTGCCAGCCCATTGCGGCGCCGTGGGCGATGTCTCGCCGGCTGTCGCGGGAACTTCTAACGGATTGGGCAAAGGGTCTTGCTCGGCGAACGAGGGCTCGCCCGATGGAGATTCGGGAAGCGATGCCGCTTCATCGGATGCTGCCAATTCGGCTTCGGAAACGACCGTGCCAGTCGAGATGTCGCCGATGCCCAACTCCGCCAACAGCTGATCGTTATCTTGCTCGGCCAACCGGATAGCCTCGTCCGAAGGATTGCGAGTGAGGACAAAAAAGACGCCCACAGCAAGAGCTAGCAACATCACCAACACCAATCTTGACCCTAGCATTTCGGTCCAAGAGCGACCGGCAGGCGCGTCCGCCTGCGGTTGGCGGTCACGCGGTTCGCGGTTTTGGTGGCGTTCACCCGAAGCGCGTTGGCCATGCGGCTCGCGGTGCCCTCGATGCCGAGCGTTTTCGGCAGGCTCATTCGCGAGCGGCCGAACCGGCGGAGGAGGAAAATCGTCGACGCCCGCCGCCACTGTCGGGGGCGCGGGAAAGGAATCGGCCTCCATCGCGTAAGGATCGTGCTCGTTGAAATCGACCGCCGGCCCGGACTCTGGAGCCGGACCCGAAGATGCAGCCGCCGACGCGGAACTTTGCGGGTGGACGGTTCGCAACCGAAACAACGTCGGCGGAACTTCCGAGGCAAATTCGGAATGCGGTCCCTGCTGAGTGTCGGAACCGGGGGAACGAGAGGCGGTCATGGTCTGTCATCCTTGACGGAGTGCCTGCATTTGCGGGCCAAATTACGTGTGGTCGATTCTCTGTGCGTTCAGCAGACTGTCCATCAGCAACCCTACTGACTCGTTGCGCAGCATCGGCCTGATGGAATTATCGGCGACCGCCTTGACGGTCTTGACCTTTTTGCGGAATAGCGAAACCTTAACGGCACAGCAAGATGGATCGGCTGCCCAAGATTGCAATATCTTGTAAAAAACGAAGTTTCCGTAGACAATGGCTCTGGCTTTTCCAAATCTAGCTCGCAAGCTTGGCGGGCTTGGAAACGCCGCTTGGCTCGCGACGCACCACCCAACAGGGCGGGTGCAAAATACGCTCGGAGTCACTCCGACTTTCCTTCTGCTTGGTGATAATGATGCTGCACGTCAGCGATCTTGAAACGCTGCTGCCCGAACTGATCCGCGAACGCATCTTGGTGCTCGATGGCGCCATGGGCACGATGATTCAGCGACTGAATCTGGATGAACAGGCCGCTCGTGGTGAGCGATTTGCCGAACATCACAAAGACCTCAGCCGCTTCTCCGATATCCTTTGTCTTACCCATCCCGAAAAAATCACCGATATCCACCGCGAGTACTACGCCGCCGGTGCGGATATCGTCGAGACCAATTCGTTTGGCGCCTCCCCGGTCGGCATGATTGAGTTCGACTTGCCGCTCGATCTTGTGGAAGAGATCAACATCGCGGCGGTCCGGTGTGCTCGCATCGCGGCCGATGAGTTTACCGAAAAGACGCCTGATCGCCCCCGCTTTGTCGCCGGTTCGATCGGACCAACCAGTCGCCAAACCGCGATCAGCACGCGTGTCGAAGATGCCGCCCATCGCGATGTCACCTTCCACGAGATGGCCGATAGCTATTACCGCCAAGTCGCCGCACTGGCCAATGCGGGCGTCGATATCTTGCTGCCCGAAACGGCCATCGACACGCTGAACCTCAAAGCCTGCTTGTTTGCGATCCAGCGGTTCTTCGACGAAGGTGGCCGCCGAATTCCGGTCATGGTCAGCGGAACGTTCGACAAGGGGGGCCGTACGTTTGTGAGCGGCCAAAGCGTGGAGGCCTTCGTGACGGCCATCAATCACTTCCCGCTGCTGTCGGTCGGTATGAACTGCGCCCTCGGCCCCGATGTCATGCGACCTCACCTCGAAGAACTGGCACACGTGTCGCCCGTTCCGATCAGTTGCCATCCCAACGCGGGTCTGCCCAACGAAATGGGTCAGTACGATCTCGGTCCGGTTAAAATGGGCGAAATGATCGCGGACTTTGCATCCAATCATTGGCTGAATATCGTCGGCGGCTGCTGCGGCACCACGCCCGAACACATTCGCGAAATCTCTAATCAGCTTTCCAAGATCAAACCGCGGCAAGATCTCGACCAACCGATCTATACCCGTCTGTCGGGTCAGTTGCCGTTCGCAATGCGGCCCGAGATTCCATTCACGATGATCGGAGAACGGACCAATGTCACCGGCAGCCGCGCCTTCGCTCGCTTGATCCGTAACGAACAGTATGACGAAGCGGTTGAGGTGGCACGGCAACAGGTCCAGAATGGCGCCTCGGTGATCGATATCAACTTCGACGATGCGTTGCTCGATGGCTGCGAAGCGATGACGCGATTCCTGCGGCTGATTGCTGGCGATGATGTCGTCGCTGCCGTGCCGCTCATGATCGACAGCAGCAAATGGGAAGTGATCGAAACCGGCTTGCAGAACGTGCAAGGCAAAGCGATCGTGAATTCGATTTCGCTGAAGGATGGCGAAGAAAAATTCCTCGAGCGGGCACGATTGGTTCGCCAATATGGTGCCGCCACCGTGGTGATGGCTTTCGACGAAGAGGGCCAAGCTGCGGATGAGGACAACAAAGTCCGCATCTGCAAACGCGCCTACGATCTTCTGGTCAACGAAGTCGACTTCCCACCAGAAGACATCATCTTCGACCCCAACATTTTGACGGTCGCTACCGGAATCGACGAGCACAACAACTACGCGGTGGATTTCATCAATGCGGTGCGGCGCATCAAACAAGAATGCCCCGGCGCCAAAACCAGCGGAGGCGTCAGCAATATCAGCTTCAGTTTCCGCGGCAATGACCGCGTTCGCGAAGCCATGCACAGCGCATTTTTGTATCACGCCGTCAAGGCAGGCTTGGACATGGGGATCGTCAACGCCGGACAACTAGAGGTCTACGAGGAGATCCCCAAGGACTTGCTCGAACACGCTGAGGATGTGCTGCTGAATCGTCGCCCCGACGCGACCGATCGGATGCTCGAATTCGCTGAAACCGTCAAAGGCAGCGGTATGAAAGCGGCCGGCGAAGACCTCTCGTGGCGCGAAGCCGATGTCCAAGGGCGACTCAAGCACGCACTCCTTAAAGGCATCGACAAGTTTGTCGTCGAAGATACCGAAGAAGCCCGCCAATTGCTGCCGCGCTGCCTCGATGTGATCGAAGGCCCCTTGATGGACGGCATGCAGGTCGTGGGCGATCTGTTCGGACAAGGAAAAATGTTCCTGCCCCAAGTCGTCAAGTCGGCACGGGTGATGAAAAAAGCCGTTGCCTACCTCGAACCATTCATGGAGGAGGAAAAACGACTGCTCGGTGTCGAAAGCCAAAGCCACCGCGGGAAGTTCCTGATTGCGACGGTCAAAGGCGATGTCCATGACATCGGCAAGAACATCGTCGGTGTCGTGCTGCAGTGCAACAACTATCAAGTCATCGACCTGGGTGTCATGGTTTCGTGCGAGAAAATTCTCGAAGAAGCCCGCAAGCACGACGTCGATATGATCGGCCTGTCGGGCTTGATCACGCCCAGCCTGGATGAAATGGTACACGTCGCCCGCGAGATGAAGCGGCTGAATATGACCATGCCGCTGCTGATCGGCGGGGCGACGACCAGCGCAAAACATACCGCTGTCAAAGTCGCGCCGCAGTATTCCGCTCCAGTCGTTCATGTGCTCGATGCCAGCCGCAGTGTGGGCGTGGTCGAGAAACTCATCAGCAAAGAAAACCGCGAAAAATTCGCGGCCGAAAATGCTCGACTGCAAGAACAATTGGTTGCCAGTTATCGCGACCGACAACAAAAGCTGGTGTCGTACGAGGACGCCCTGGCGAAACGCTTTGCCTCCGACTGGGCCAACGTTCGCATCGATAAACCGGAGTTCACCGGCCTGCGCGTGCTGGAAGATTTTCCTCTGGAAAAACTGCGAGAATATATCGACTGGTCCCCCTTCTTCATGACTTGGGAACTGAAGGGCAAGTACCCAAAGATCTTCAATGATTCCTATTGCGGCGAACAAGCCAAAGAATTGTTTGATGACGCCAACAAGATGCTCGACCGAGTCATCGCGGAAAAACTCTTCCAAGCCCGGGCGGTCTACGGATTCTTCCCCGCCGCCAGCGAAGGCGACGACGTAATCCTCTACACCGACGAGTCACGCACGGACGAGAAGACCCGCTTCCACTGCTTGCGGCAACAATGGGAACGCAAAGGCCAAAGCGACTACCGGTCGCTGGCCGATTACGTCGCTCCCGTCGATAGCGGTCGCGAAGACTATATCGGTGCATTTGTCGTCACGACCGGCTTGGGTGCGGACAAACTGGCCGAACACTACAAGGCGAAACAGGACGATTACAACGCGATCATGTCTCAAGCAGTGGCCGATCGACTGGCCGAAGCGTTCGCCGAATGCCTCCACGAACAGGCCCGTCGCGAATGGTCCTTTGGCAAAGAAGAAACGTTCAGTAAAGAAGAACTGATCAGCGAAGCCTACCGCGGTATCCGGCCCGCTGCCGGCTACCCGGCCTGTCCTGACCATACCGAAAAGCGGACGCTGTTCGACCTCTTGCAGGCCGAAGAGAACGCGCACGTGCAATTGACCGAGTCGTTTGCCATGACGCCGCCAGCAAGCGTCAGCGGACTTTATTTTGCACACCCCGACGCTCGCTACTTTGCCGTCGACCGGGTGACGCGAGACCAAGTCCAAAGCTACGCCAAACGAAAGGGCATGCCACTACGTGACATCGAACGTTGGCTGGCACCAAACTTGGCTTACGATCCCGATTGATCAAGCGGGCTCGGCAGGGAAGCTCCGCACATTAGCGAAGTCGCAAACACCTCCGTTGTGTTTGCGACTTGGTGCGATAGACAGCCAAGCCACTCGGCTTGCCGCCCGACGCAATACCAGCACGCTGGATGCCGGAACCAAGGGACTGTCGAAACGCTGGGAGTTAACTGAACAGCATCCGCAGATCGTCGCTCGTCAACTCGCTGACCAGACTCTTCTCTTGCGAAATAATGGCGTCGGCAAGCTTGCGTTTGGACGCCTGCAAGTCGACGATCTTCTCTTCCACCGTACCTCGGCAAATCATCCGGTAGGCAACCACCGGCTTCGTCTGCCCCATGCGATGAGCACGATCGATGGCCTGCGCCTCTACGGCGGGATTCCACCAGGGATCGAGAATAAAGACGTAATCCGCCGCCGTCAGATTCAAACCGTGTCCACCTGCCTTCAGGCTGATCAAGAACAGCGGGCAATCGTCGTCATTCTGGAAACGCTCGACTTGAGCTTGCCGCCTGCTCGTTTTGCCATCGAGGTAAGCATAGTTGCACCCGCGTTCGTCCAATTCTGTGCGAACCAACGCCAACAACGAAGTGAATTGTGAAAACACCAACGCCTTGTGCCCTTCGCCCACCACTTCTTCGATTTGCTCCGCCAACCGAATCAGCTTCGCACCACGGGCTTTGGATGTCGGCTGCAACAACCGTGGATCGCAGGCTGCCTGTCGCAAACGCAACAGCGCTTCCAAGACCTGAATCTTGCTTTTCGCCAAGCCGTCGGTTTTGATTTTTTTGGTCAACAAGGCTCGATAGTGATCACGGAGCTGATCATATAGCTTGCGTTGCTTGGGCGCCATATCGCAGTACAGCGTCTGCTCGGTCTTGGCTGGCAACTCGGTTAACACCTGCTCCTTTGTGCGACGCAAAATGAACGGACGCAGCGCCAGAGAAATCTGCTGCAGCCGACCTTCGTCGGTCGCCGCGGCAGCGGAATGAACCGTTCCCATAGCGCGCCCCAACATGCCAGGATTCAAAAAGTCAAACAGTGACCACAAATCGCCCAGATGATTTTCCACGGGCGTACCCGTCATCGCCAGTCGATGCTCCGATTCCAGTAACCGCGAAGCTTTGGCGGCCAGTGATTGCGGATTCTTGATCGCTTGCGCCTCATCCAGAATGACGTAATCGAAGGCATTCTCTCGCAGGTGAGTCACATCGTTCCGCAGCGTGCCATAAGTCGTGACGATCACATCAAATTCACCGAAGGCGTCTCGCTGCAGCATGCGATCAGTCCCCGTGTAGTTCAACACACGCAGTTGAGGTGCAAACTTGGCGGCTTCTTCCAACCAGTTAAACACCAAACTTTTCGGAACCACCACCAAGGAAGGCAACCGCTGCTCGTCTTTTGACAGCGCCCGGGTGCGGCGTTGCTCCAGCATCGCCAGCACCTGAATCGTCTTGCCCAACCCCATGTCATCGGCCAGGCAACCGCCGAGTCGAAACTCTTGTAAGAACTGAAACCAGCCCAAACCCAACTGTTGGTACTCGCGGAGCGTTCCTTCAAAACCTGCCGGTGCGGCAACGGGCTCGATCCCGGCAAAGGAATTCAGCTTTTCACACCACGCCTGGAAAGCTCGGTCGTATGCCACGTTCTCCTGCTCGGCGAGCAACGCGTCAAGCAACAAGGCTTGCGTCTTGGTGAAACGAATCGAGTCCTCTTCGATTTTCCCCGTTTTGTCAAAGTCGGCGAACTTTTCAAGCCACTCGGTCGGCAACACTCCGTGCGAGCCATCGTCCAGCAGAACAAAATCCTGCCCCTTACGCAGCGCCGCCAACAGTTCTGGCAACGAAGCCCTCACACCGTCAAAGTCGGCCGTCGCATTCAGGTCGAACCAATCTTGTCCCGATTCGACCGAAAGCTGAAAACTGCTGGCGTGGCGAATCGCCCGGTCATTGGCAATCACCTCCCAACCCTCGGCGGTTAACTGCGAAACCAGTTCCGGCAAAGTCCGCCGCGAAACCTGCAGCATCCCCTCCCTTACGCCGCGAAAGCACTCCTGAGGCAACGACTCCAACCAGCGGGCTTCGGCCGCAAGATCACGCTGCGTCAAACGCTTTTCTTTGCGATCCCAGCAAAACGAAGCCCCATCGGCAACGCTCTGCGGTTCATCGCCGTAAACCATCAACACCGTCGCTTGGAGGGTATTTTCAGCGTGTTCGGGACTGGCCAGATGCAGCCGAGGCCGAGGTTGTGGCTGTTCGATTTCAACCGGCAAATCAGGATCGATGCACAGGTCGATGCCTTGCCACTGAACGGCTTCGTCTAGCAACGCGGGCAGGCTCCGAGCCGGCACGTCGATCTTACCGATCGCTTGCCATTGCCGGACAACTTTGGCGTGATGTGCGGCCAGCAAACAGGCACGCTCCTGAAGCAACAGAATTCCCTCATCGCTGGCCAACAAGACGTCCGAGAGCGGCAGCAGGTGATCGTCCCGCACTAACTCTGGAGTAACCCGAATCCGCTGCTTCTGGTCTTCGCCCACGTGCGGTTTGACCGAGACCCTTAGCCGATAAGGCTTGCCGCCATCCCAGACCATCGGTTGTGGATCCAACACGCGCCGCCCGACCTCTAGGGACCAAACCAGTCGACCGGTTGCCGCCAGCAACCTCATGGTCGCATCGGTCGCCCCGGGGCGGATCCGAAGGTTCTTGACAACGCTGTAACTGAAGCTCGTCGAGGAATCCGCTTCCAGCAACTGCAAGGCTTCGCGTTCCAACGGGTCGCTCAGCGTGTCGATTTGGTAGCGACTCAGCGAAGAAGGCTTCAACTGGCTCCACTGGCCATCCTTCTTGCGAGTTGACTGATACAGTCGAATCGTCAAATAAGGTTCGTCGATCTGATCGGTCAAGCTGATCACAAACCAATACTGAGCCTGCTGACTGGCTTCGCGAAAAAACGTCGGCAGCGTTTCCTCCGGCACTCCACTGACCGATTGCGAAAGCGAACGTAATTGCTCACGCCACCTTGGCGAACGCCCCGACCGTTTGCCACTCTTGGCCAGCGGAGCCCCAATGCGGATCCGGTCCGCCGGGCACTCCACTAGGTCTAAGTCTGAGGGGACTTTGAGCCCTAACCCTTCACACGCGAGTAACGTCGCCCACACGTGCTTGCACAAAAATCCGTCCATCGCACGCGGGCAATTGCAGTTCACTCCCAGTTGATTGCGATCGAGTCCTGCAAAGTTCAGCCCCACCAGATAATAGGGTTCACTCTGGCCACGCACCTTGGCAAGCGCACCACCCGTTCCCCCTTCCAGCAGCGACACACCATCGGATTCGTACAAAGCCTCACCACGATCCATATCGCGACGATAAAAGTAGTCTCGACACGAATGGGTAAGAGTCGAATCCATGACGGGAACTCCACAGAGAGCAATGTTTTGGTTGAAACGATCTGTATTCTTGCCTGCGTCTCACGGTTGGTCTATCGGTGGGGCCACTGGCCATAACTGCAACAGACCAGACATCGCCCGCGACAAACCACCAACGGCAGGCGCGACAAGTTAGGCATCTTGCAGGTGCTGATACAACTTGGCGCGAGCCAGCCGCCAATCGCGTTCCACGGTGGCCACGCTGACTTCGAGCATGCCGGCAACCTCCGGGATCGATAATCCAGAGAAGAATCGCAGTTCGATCACCTCCCGTTGCCGGGGTGCGTCGGCCTCCAACAATTCCAGTGCGGCTTGCAAATCCTCAAACCGGCAGCCGTTGCTGGTTTCGAAATGATCCAACACCACGTCCAACGAGGTTCGTTGGTGGTCGCCACCCCGCTTTGCAGTCGCACGCTTCCGCGCATGATCGACCAAAATCTGACGCATCGCTCGGTTTGCCATCCCGAAAAAGTAACGCCGGTCGGCTGCGTTATCGATCGCATCACTATCCAACAATCGCACGCAGGCCTCGTTGACCAGCGCCGTCGCCTGTAACGTATGATCGGCTCGCTCGCGACGCATCAGGCCGCCAGCCATCTCCCGCAGCTCGCATTGCAACTGCACAAACAAGCGTTCTTTCGCCGACGCATCTCCCGTCTTGGCTTGCTGCAACAAGATCGAAACGTCGTGGGATGGCTCGGTCACGGTGGTCAGCCTCGATGGCGAAGTTTACAGGCACGCGATGGGCTCACCGCCATCGTGTTACCCGTTCATTATGCCCTGCCAACGCAGACGACAGAACCTCACGCCCGATCAGGACGCGAGGTGGCGATGTTTTGAAATTGTGCGGTGGCGGCTGCTCAGGCCCCAAGCTCGATCCGATGACAATCTAGCGGCCTCTTAGGAATGTCGTTGCTCGCGATACGCTGCCCCGAAAGCGACCACCCACGGAACTGCCTCGCAGGACCTGCGTTTGCATCACCCCCGACCTTGGCACCCCTGCTGCTGCGTTGCTTTGCGGCACACCTCCGCCCCACGCCGCACCCGTCGGTTGTCCGTATGGCTGACCAAACGATTGCCCATAGGGCTCGCCCACAGACTGAGCATAAGGTTGGCCCGAGCCACGATTGTCAATCGCCTCCGCCGAGGTGCTGCTGTATTCACGAAACGCGTTGCTGGTCGCGTCGGCTGCCGCCCCAGACCACGTGCCATTGGCAATCGCTCGGCCGTCGCTGCGTGCGAAGCCTTGGAAACTGTTGGCTGTCGAATTCACCGCCGAGCGTGCGCCCCAACCGTTGGCATGAGTCTTTCCGTTGGCAATTGCCACTCCGCCGTAAGTCGATGCGGTGCTGTTGCCAGAGGCAAAGCCGCCGTTGTATCCGCTGCCCTTCATGTTGGCTCGAGCGTAACCGCCGCCTGCCGCATAAGAAGACGCGTTCAGTCGCGTGTTCCCGCTGCCGCGAGCGGTCGAAATGGCTGTGCCGCCGTTCGAGTAACTCGAGGCGGTGACTTGCGCGTCGGCTCGACAAGCGAACAGGCAAACAACGGACACCATCGCAGCAAACAAGATGTTGTGATTCATGGAATCGCTCCTGCAAAGAAGAAAGTGAAATCGGGTTAACTCAATCGTTCGTTACCAGGACCTGCGAAACAGAGCACCAGATCCCTTAACACGTTTTTTGAAAATCTCGACACCGGCAAGATCGAGAGCGGCTATCGAGTCGATGCAACGGCTCAGCGATTGCGGACGCGTCGCAGCATCTGCCCCAACCCACCACGATTCGACGATGCAGCGGCCGGCATCACCATCGTGCGTTCCATCGGAGCAGACATGCCCGAGGGCTGATAGGTCGGCGGCATGACTGCAGGCTGAAGCGAATGGCTTGGCTGGACGGTGGCACCTGGATTCCACGTAGATCCCGGCCCGCCGGCGGGCCGCGAACGCCAGGGCTGCGTGTGACTGTTCGAATAAGCGTTCGTGTGATGGCCATAGCCACCAACCTGACTGCCCCCGTACGGCTGGCCGTAATGCGAACCCGTTTCGCCGCCGGCAAAGACCCGCCGTTCGCCACCCTGCGAGACCACGCCGCCATGACTGAGATGCGTTCCCTCACGCCCGACATTCAACTGCAGGTTGTGAGCCGCTCCCAGCGGTCCGGCACCACCGCCGATCGAGTTCGACAAAGCGATCCCTTCAGGACCTGCTCCTACTGCAAAGCCATGCCCGAATTGCGTCGAGCCATTGGAGCGACTGTCCGAACGAGCAAACTTGAATACCCCATCGGCACTCGCCCCGCTGCCCGTACCGCCGCGGGCAATGTCGACCCACGACCCCGCTCGCTGTGCTTCCGCGGTGGCGGTCCAGCAAGTAGCGATGGTCAAACTGGCAATCAGGGCGAAAGTCTGTGGAAAAGTCAGCGATTTCATTTCAAAGCTCCCAGGCAAGGTTTGGTTGGCCGAACGGGCGACATGCCCGCCTCACCAGTACCTGTGCGAACCGCTGAAAAACCCCTTAACAAAATCGCAAACTTTTATTCCAAAGCTTCCACACGGATCTCGTCCAACCAAGCCTCACCGGGCCCAGCACTGACGATCCGCAACGTGCCGTCTACCCAGTCGCCCGCGCCGCGCTCTCGAGACGCATAAAAAACGGCCGTCTTTTCCTGCCAATCGTAGTCCCCCGGTGGACACTCCAGAATGACCTCGCCCGATCCGTTTTCGATTCGCAACGCGTGTTCCGCAAGGCCTTCCGCACGGACCCACACACGGACGCGATAGCCGGCTCCCCACGCCACCGGAAAGGTCTGCGACGTCTCGCCTCGCCGTTGATCCGATGGCGAGATATCCCCTTCAATGCGCAGAGAATATTCACCCTCCTTCGCCATCCCTCGCACCACTTCCGCACGGCCCGCATAACCGCCCGAGTTCTTCCATTTCCCGCCCAGCTCGTCGGTCCAGTACTGACTGCGTCCTAATTCAAAACCGCCATTCAAAACCGCCGCCCCACAGCCTACCGTCGAATCGGCCTCATCCGATAAACGCAGTTGTGTCGCTCGATAAATCGGCAACAACGCTTCGGCCAACTCAGCCAACCGCTGCTGCTCCTCGGGCGAGCTACCCGTCTGCTTCAAAAGATCGTGCCGCTCGCGCAGCGGACGAATCACCGAGTCCAAATCGCAGGCCGGCTGCAATTCCAGGGCTCGGCGAAGCGCGGCAATGGCAGCCGTGTTTTCACCCTCACGCGCCGCACAACGGGCTTCGCCTAACCAACACGCCGCCTGCTGCTCCGCCTCGTGACAACTTTCCAGCGCCGCGCGATAGCCCTCCCGTGCCGCGGCAAAATCTTCCAATTTTTCATTGCACTCGGCTTGGCCAAATCGCCCCCAAAGATGCTCTCGATCCAACGCCAGTGCGTTGCCAAAATCGCGTGCAGCATTCTCGTATGTGCTTTTCAAAACACCGCGATCTTCCTCAACACGACTTCGCACGGCATGCATCGCAGCCATCCCGCGAACCGCGAAGGCATGGCTTCGAACCCGAGGATCCTCCGATGCAACGGCTTGATTCGCACTCGCCATGGCTTGCTGAAAATCTTGCTGATTCAACGAGACGGTCGCCAGCAGCAAATGAAAACGGTCCGCTTGCGGATCTTCTTGCAGTCGGTCCAGCGCGATCTGTCGCGCCATACTCCGACCTCGCAAGTCATCCACCCGCACCAGTGCGGCATCCTGGATCGACACTAACGGATAGGTATTTAACGAGGCTTCGTAAAACCGCTGCAAAGCTTCCTCGACCCTACCGATGCGAAACAAAATGCGTCCATGTTGCCAGCCGATCCAGGGCTGACCGTCGCCCCACTGCCAAGCCCCTTCAAGGTCGAGCAGACTTTGCCGCACACAACGGTCTCGGATGGCGTCGCGAGTCGCCGGATGCAGCGTTGCATCCTGCATGACCAATTCGGCTTGATACATCAGAATCACCGCGCGGTCAGCATAGGCAAAACAGCGATCCGGTTTCAGAGCGATGCAGTGAGCGGCGGCCTGCACCGCGGAGTTGTAGTCACGCCACGTCGCTTCAGGCTGACGCTCGGCCAACAAGAAGTCAGCGTGCCCCAAATGCATCAACGTCCAGTAATGATCAGGCTGCTCGGCAACTGCTTGGGCAAACAAAGTACGGGCGACTAACAACGGATCATCGCCTTGATAACCGCTAAATAGTGTTTGGAAACCGGGGTCTTGAGAGGCGATGATGCACAGCACTCCCAGATTAGACCGATCGGGCGCATTGCGGGCCGGCCCCATTTCTTCGGCTCGCAATGGCATCCCCGAACGCAGCCGCGCCTGCGACATACTCTGGTACCAACGCGTCACCTCCGACAATCGAAAACGATTCACACGATCGCTGACCAACAAGGCATTGCGAGCTTCCCGCTTGCCTTCTGAAGAGCGAAACAGGCTCCGCAACATTTGATATGTCACGCCGCCCTCCCCTTTCAGCCCCATCTGCGTGCCGATCGTTTTGACCAACAGCGAATCAAACAACATCAAGACACGATAGACGTCCCATTGCAACCGATCGGTTTGCGCCGCTGATAGATCTTCGCTCGGCAAACGTGCCCACCAATCGGCATGCTCCCACACTTGCAACGACTGCAGTGCCGCGTAACAGGCGAAGATGGAAGGCGTTTCCCGGCTGAGAAAACTCTGTTCCTGCGCGTACTCGCTGTCGCGATAGAAATCAACGATTCGCTGCAAGCGATTCGCGCGTCCTTCCAGTCGCAGCCGCTCTGCCTGCAAGGAAGGTGAATCTCCGATCGCATCGATCGCGTTTCGCAAAAAACTCAGGCTGGCGGAGAAGCGGTCCAAGGCGATCTCTTCATCAGCAAACCGCTCCGCAGCAACCACCGTCGCAGAGATCTCTGCCAGACGCTGCTGACGCTGCGTGTCGAGTTGAAACTGCTGAGCGACTTGCTGACGCTCCGCGCTGGACTTCTCCGCTTGATAATAGCTCCAGAACAGCACCCCAACGACGGTCCCGATAGTCGACAGCACCACGGCCACTGCGGTGGCCGTGGCGGTCGTGCGGTGGCGGCGAATCCAGCGAGAAAAACGGACCGACCATTCGTCTCGATAAACCGTGATCGGCTCGTCCGCCAACCAACGCTCCACATCCGCTGCCAAGGCCGCCGCACTGGAATAGCGCTGCTCCGGAATCGTCGCCATGGCCTTCAAACAAATTGCCTCCAGCGACCGAGCAACCCGGCTCGCAGCAGTCACAGGAGCGGGAAAGCGCCCCACCTTGATGTTCTCCATCAACTGGCCCAAGTTTTCACCTCGATACGGCGGTCGACCGGTCAGCAGGTGATATAGGGTGGCGCCCAACAGATAAATGTCGGTGTGTGTACCCACGCGCGTCGGATCGCCACTCGCCTGCTCTGGACTCATGTAGCCAGGCGTCCCTATCGCACCACCGATACGCGTGGGCGTGGAACCACTGCCGAAACGTCGATCATCGCTCGCCACATTCACGTCGGCAGGTTCTTTCGCAGCCGTTCCCAACTGCTTGGCCAATCCCCAATCGACCACCAACACTTCGCCATACGGCCCCACCATAATATTGGATGGCTTAAGGTCGCGATGCAGGATATCGCGACTATGGGCGTAATCGATCGTCGTACAAACATCGACAAATCGATTTAGCAATTGTCGCAGCATCCGCCGGTTGTTCGGATCCAGTGGATCCGCGGCTGCCGCTTGATGATACGCATCGATAAAATCACGCAGTGTCTCGCCCTGAATAAACCGCATGGCGTAATAGGGCCGGCCATCTGCCCATTTGCCCATCGCGTATACCGGGACCACGCCAGGATGTTCCAATCGAGCAGTGACTTCGGCTTCTTGCAAGAAGCGTTGTCGCGCCTCGTCGTGGTCGCGCCACCGACTTTGAATCTGCTTGATCGCGACTTCGCGATTTAACTGACGATCCCAAGCGATCCAGACTTCTCCCAAACCACCAGACTGATGCTTACGGAGGATTTCAAAACGTCGCGCAACTGCATTTGCCGGACGCTCCGGATCATTCTCCTTGGCCGTCGGTGATGGGGAGATCGCATTCAAGAAATGCGAGTCGAGAAACCGGTTACCCTCAGCCGCATCGTTGGCCGCCAGTAATCCTTCGACACGCTCGCGCAAGGCAGAATCGTTGGCACAACGCTGCTGCAAAAACGCGGCGCGTTCTGCTGTCGATAACGTCACCGCTTGCAAGAACAACGCTTCCGCATCGTCGCTCATCTCACTCTCCTTCGATTGCCGCTTCCCCTGCCTCTTCGGCAACCTCTAGCGAACGTCGTATCTCGCGTCCTGCCGTCCAGTAAAACGCGACACCGATGACCGCCATCACGATCTTGACAATTTCAAAGACCAACGCGACCAGAGTTCCCGAAGCCTCCGTCGGGGTCGCCGGAACAACCTGGTACATCCACTCGACGGCCGCTTCAAAGACGCCCATTCCTGCCGGAGCAATCGGCAATGCAGAGGCCAATAAGCCGACCGGCACAATCACGAAATGCTCGATCAATGTCGGAGGATTCGCCGACTCGCTGTACATCCCCAGACAGATCAAATAGAGACTGATCGCCATCATTCCCTGCACCGCGATGCTCATCACCAACGAAACCAAGAACCCCCAAGGATGCGAGTGAAAGGCTCGCAGTGGTTCGGCGACCCGGCGCACCACCTTGCCGATTGCCGGCAACGATTCCGACCAGTGGATCAGCCGATCGATCGGCTTGCCGCCCAAAATCAAAACTGCCAAAATGGCCGTCCCCACGGCTAGTAAAGTCGTTGCCGCGCGGCCCATCGATTGCAACCTCGCTGCGTCCTCTCCGCCGGTCGCCGGAACGGTTAGCAATAATGCCAGGCAACCGATCGTCAACAAACCAAACAGTCCGGAACCACGATCGACAAACACCGACGCCACCGCTTCGACCCGTTTGCCGGGACTACGCCGTGCCAAGAAGATGGCCTTGAACAAATCGCCACCAACACTGCCCGCGGAGACAAAGCTCAGCAAGAATCCGATCGCGCTCAGCCGAAAAGCTTCCAGCATCGAGAGGGGGATCCCCTGGCACCGAACCAGAATGCACCAGCGAGCAAACGACAAGCACATTGCGGCCAGCGCTACCAGCAACGCCCCCACTAACAACGGATAGTTCTTCGGCTGGGTCGTCAATTGCTCCCACTGTTCGGGCTTAATATTCCAAAGTAAATACCCGATGATGCCGGCCGGAATGGCAAACTTCAGCAAGGCGAGGAAGACCTGTTTGGCGCGCCCGAAAGCAGGCTTAGCAGGCGGCAGCAGGGGGTCATCGGGCATATTACGAAGCCAATCGCAGGAACAGGAAACCATTCGCAGAATAGTCACCTCGGCAAAAATCGCCAAACCGGCCACAGAATCGAAAAAACCAGCACAAAAGGACGGTTGACGAAACGGGCCACCGCGTGCTAATTTTTAGCTCACTACAAAGCCCTCACCTGCCGAAAACAAATGATCTCGAGGGCGACCGCAGGAACAACCATCGCGGGGGATTAGCTCAGTTGGGAGAGCGCTTGCATGGCATGCAAGAGGTCATCGGTTCAAGTCCGTTATCCTCCACTTAATTTCAAACAGCCGCGGATCGATTACGATCTGCGGCTTTTTTCGTGGGGTTTTCGGCATTCATTACGGGGCTCGGAAAGTTCAATCTGTTGCTGCGATTAAAGGTTGGGATGTGGCAAGTGATTGTGATCAATGCACTTACGGAGTTCTACTGTCCGCTATCCTCACTTGCATTGCCTGTTTTGTCCTCCGGCAGTTCGAGTCCATTCAGGGGGATTTTCTGTGCGAAGTTCAGAATCTCTCGACCACACGTTGTTTTGTGGTCAAGGTCTTTGTCGAATTGTCGTTACGCCAGAAATTCTTCCAGGTCGAATCCGACGCAGGAACCAAACCAAGCCCTTTGCTTATCACAGCGCTGTTTGAACTGGACACCTAATTCGGAAGCAAGTGCTGATCCATCTGACTGCTGCCGAATTTCTCTACATCAATGTCGTGGTTGTGCAGCAGTTCCAACCACAGGTTGCACAGAGGCGTTGGCTTGTCGAGGACGGAGTGTGTCTGATGGTGGTGGCCTCCGCCGGCGATGATCGTGGGGAGGTTGTTGCAAATATGGTTTGACGAATCGCCGAAGTTGCTGCCGATAACGACCGTCGTGTGATCCAGCAGCGTACCGTTGCCTTCTTTGATTTCATCGAGTGCAGATAGGAACTGGTTCAAGTGTCTGACGATGTCGATTTCGACTCGGCAGAGTTTCTCCAGCACGGCCGAATTTCCTCCGTGGTGAGAGAGTGTGTGCCAGCCACCCGTTGCGCCTGGAACTTTGATAGCTCCATAAATCCAGTCGAGAGACAACGTGATGACTCGGGTCGAATCCGTTTGAAACGCGAGCTTGGCGAGTTCGAGCAGGTTTCTGATCTTCGTTGAGAAAACAAACTCCTGATCGTCACTGAGCGTGTTGGGAACGCGGGGTTTTCTTGTTTCCAGCCAGAATTGTTCGCGGCGAAAACTGGCTTCAAGTTCGCCGACAACGGTGCGGTACGAATCGATTTTGCTGGCGTCGCCATTTTCTCGAAGCCGCTCCATGTCTCGATGAAGGCTGCGGATGATTTGCTGGTCGGTCTTCAGCTGACGACGTTTGGCGGCGAGGTCTTCTTTCCCAAATAGTTTCTCGAAGATGGACGACTCGTCGTGCATCGGCGGAATGGCAACGCCACGATCGTTCCACGAACACCCCCAGCCGCGATCGTAAATGCTGAACGAAAGAAACGGGAACCGTGTATCACCACCCATGTGCCGAGCCAGTACCTGATCCACGGAAATCGTATTCACAAAATTGAGAGACTCAGGGTTGGCCGCGCCGGTGAGGAATGACTTCTCTGAGTCATGATTGCTGGTCTCCATGCCCGGATGAAAGAGGTCTTGAAAGACCGTCATCTTGTCCTTTGTTGCTATTTCCTTCAGGTATTTCGACGATTCGAGGTTACCTCTCTCGGCGGGAAAGAAGTTCGGTTCGTAGAAGCCCAGTGAGTTGCAGATAAACATGATCCGTTTTGGCGGGGCTGTCGTCGGCCTTTCACTTGCTCGCGCGGCGAGCGCGTGCATGGCGACGGGCAGCGCCGCGCCGAACTTCAGAAAGCCTCGTCGATTGGGGTCACTCATGGGTCTTCTCCGACAGCGAATATACCAGCACATTCGTCACTACATCCTTCATTCGACACCTATCTGGTTTTTCGGCGATCATCGCCAGCAAAGCCAATCGTTGCGTCAGGTTGGGTGCGTAGCCGTTTGCGTATTCAAAGAATTTTTTAGCGAAGTTGTATCCGACGCGCCGGTGATCCGAGAGCAGAAGCTTCTTCAGCCCAAGTGAATCATCGAAGTGGCGATCACTGATTTCGCCGGATGAATCGACCTCGCCGCCTTCGAGGAAGTATCCTTCCAAACGAAACTGAAAGGTGCCTCGGTGTGGTTTCTCAACTCGATATTTCACCCTCCACTGTCCGGTTGAGTCGAAATTTTCTAAGGCGAAACCGTACGGGTCGATGCTCTTGTGGCACGCGTAGCATGCCGCGTTGTTCTTGTGCTGTTCGATTTGTCCTCGAAGTGTCTTCGCCGCCGTGTCGTGTTCGGGCTCGATGGCCTTCACTGTTTCGGGTGGCGGAGAAATCGGCGTACCGACGATGTTCTTCGACACCCACGCGCCACGCAGAATCGGCGACGTGTCGAATCCGTCCGTTGTGATTTTCAATACACTACCCATCGTCAACAGCCCGCCGCGGGGCACTTTGGAGCCGAATGAGATCTTGCGTAGATGCTGCCCGGTGACTCCATCAATTCCGTAGTGCTGCGCGAGCCGCTGATTCAGGAACGTGTAATCTGAATCGATCAGATGGCCGACCGGCATATTTTCGCGGATGAGGTACGCCAAATAAGTTTGCGTTTCGAGTGGCAGGTAGTGATGGAGCAGGTCGTCGTACTTCGGGTATAGCTTGAGGGACGGTGAAACCTTGTTCCATGACCTGAGGTTTAGCCATTGATCGCAGAAAGATTCGATCATGCGGTCGCTCTGCTTATTGGCCAGCATGCGATGGATTTGCGAGCGGAGCGTTTCCTCGGACAGCTTAGATGAACCGGAATCGGCGGCGACGTTCAGCAGTTCAGCATCAGGGACCGACAACCATAGCGTTCTGGCAAGACTTGCGGCTTGTGCGTGCGCAGGGCTGGAGTGTTCGCCGGGAGCCAACAGAAATCGCGGCGAACAGATGACGGCCTTAAGACCCACCTTGGTGGCGCGAACGAAGTCGCCGTGTTTTTGTAGACTCTTCTGAGCAAGGTCGATGTACGACATCAGCTCGACTTCGGTAAGCTGCGTAGAGAAGGCTCGCTCTGCGAATCGTTTGATAATTTGCTTTAGAGCGTCCGGCGAGTCCGAATTCACAACGACCTTGGTTCTGGCGACCTCGCGATTGGTCGAAACGACGACGTCCAGCTTTCCGATGGAGGCCAGTGACCTGCCGTCCAGTGTCTTCGCGTCAGTGATCAGAAATTTGATGAACCGATGGGTTTGCGGCTTCGGAAACAGAATCGACTGTTCGTTGGCCAGTTGAACTTCCAACTCGCCACTGGTGATCGGTTCGCTCCAGATTTGACCGTCATCGGATACCAAAATCGAATACTTCTTTATCTGACCGTTTCCGTTTCCGCCCGACCAGGTTGAGTACGACAGACCGTGGATTGGGACGGCTCGCGGATTCTCGATGATTACATAATGCGGAGCCTCGGCGAGCGTCGGCTCGAAACGTGTATGCCAAAACGTCCGGTTCGAGCCGTCCTGCATCTTTTCCTTTTCCATGCCCGGCTGAAAACTGCTCACTGAGATGTTGCCCCCAATTCGTTGCAAATTGGATTGATAACCCGACGCGTAAGTTTTGAAGTTGCGCTTTTTGGGCATCGTATCATGCGGCGACTCGGTATTCTTGCGGGATCGAGGCTGCGAGTAAACGTTGCAGTTTCTTGAGACCTCCGGAA
>Ga0102938_10000002_pt1 | contig 99334 bp, 86 predicted proteins | sample SalPonR2_B_D2_MG_FD_84516 | JGI IMG/M metagenome (GOLD analysis project Ga0102938, IMG submission 84516) | Salt pond soil microbial communities from South San Francisco under conditions of wetland restoration - Salt Pond MetaG R2_B_D2_MG | ecosystem: Environmental > Aquatic > Marine >...
AAAGAAAGGGGTTTTAAAACAATGAAAGGAAAAATTTCTACTGGTTTGACATTGTTTTTACTGGTAAGTCTCTTACTCTTCTCTCTTCAGGCTTCTGCACAAGATGGTAAAGTTACCGTTATGGGAGTCTGGGGCGGTGGTGAACTCGATGCATTTAATAAAATGATCGAACCATTTGAGGCAGCCTCAGGCATTGATGTGCAGTATGAAGGTACAAGAGATCTTCCTACACTCCTTACAACAAGACTCGAAGCAGGTAATCCACCCGATATAGTTGCTGTCTCCGGGCCAGGTATGATGAAAGATCTGGCTGAAGATGGTGACCTAGTCGATCTTTCAAATGTATTTAATATGAATTACATGGAAGAAGATTTCGACCAAAAATGGATTGATCTAGCAACTTATGAAGGCGGTATGTATGCAATCTTTATTGCTGCAGATGCTAAAAGTTTAGTCTGGTACAATCCAAATGTCTTTGAAGAAAATGGCTATGAAATTCCTGAAACCTGGAATGAAATGGATCAATTAGCTCAACAAATGCAGGAAGATGGAATTGCTCCCTGGTCTATTGGTTTAGAATCAGGCGCTGCTAGTGGTTGGCCCGGCACAGACTGGATCGAAGATATCATGTTAAGAACTACTTCACCAGAAACTTATGATAAGTGGGTTGCACATGATATTCCATGGACCGATGATCGTGTAAAAAACGCATTTGAAATATTCGGTAAATATGCTAAAAACCCAGATATGGCTTATGGCGGACCTACTGCAGTTTTATCAACTAACTTCGGTGATGCACCCAATCCGCTATTTAGTGACCCACCAAGAGCTGGTCTACACCGTCAGGCAAGCTTTATTACCAGTTTCATTAAGGAAAACAATCCCGAACTAGAAGCAGGCGATGACTTTAACTTCTTCCCACTACCACCAATTGATGAAGAATATGGTACTCCTGCCTTAGGTGCTGCTGATATGCTCGCAATGATAAATGACAATCAAGAAGCAAGACAGTTCATGAAGTATATGACTACTCCAGGTGCGCAATCAATCTGGGTAAGTGAGTTAGGTAAATTAGGTACCCACAATAGAATTAATCCTAGCGTCTATCCAAATGACATTACAAGGCAAATGGCTGAATTCTTAAATAACGCTGAAACATTTAGATTTGATGCTTCTGACTCCATGCCAGCTTCCATTGGTTCTGGAGCATTCTGGCAAGCAATTCTCAACTATGTAAGTGGAGATAATTTGGACAGTGTCTTAGAAGATCTTGAAAGCAAAGCTGATGAAGCATATAACACAGGTGAAGCAACAGACTAAAGTTAAGCCGGGAGGTTTAATATATGCAAGAAAGAAGTAAGAAAAAATGGGTGGCCCTCTTTGTAGGGCCTGCCATTTTTGTTGTTGGACTGATGTTACTCTACCCTTCTATACACACATTTGTTATTAGCTTTTTTGGTCCTGATTCAGAAGCTTTTGTAGGAATAAAAAACTATATATATGCCTTTACCAATGATATGATGCTTGTTTCTTTTAGAAATAATCTTTTATGGTTAATATTTATGACATCATTTACAGTTGGTTTAGGTTTATTATTTGCTATTTTATCAGATAGAGTTAGATATGAAAAAATTGCAAAATCTATTATATTCATGCCGATGGCTGTTTCCTTTGTAGGCGCTGGTGTCGTTTGGAAGTTTGTTTATACTTACCGACCGCCAGGATCTGAACAAATTGGTCTATTAAATCAATTATTACAATCTCTAGGCATGGAGCCAATTGGTTGGCTGATACAAGGACCTTGGATTAATAACTTAGCTTTAATATTTGTTGGTATTTGGATGTGGACTGGATTTTGTATGGTGATTTTATCTGCATCCTATAAAAACATACCACAAGAACAAATTGAAGCTGCTAAAGTTGATGGGGCCAACGAATGGCAGGTTTTTAGGTTTGTTATCTTCCCCTATATGAAATCAACTATTGCTGTTGTAGCAACTACAATGGTAGTTAATGTACTGAAAATATTTGATATCGTTTATGTTATGACAAATGGAAACTTTGGTACCGAGGTTATTGCAAACAGGATGTATAAAGAAATGTTCCAGTATAGAAACTTCGGAAGAGCCAGTGCAATAGCTGTAGTTCTCTTCATGTTAATCGTGCCAGTAATCGTTTTAAATATTAAGAGAATGCGGGGGGAAGGATAATGAATGATAATAAGTTAGCAAAAACAATTATTAATATTTTATTGATAACTATCATGTTAATTTGGATCTTACCTACTATAGGATTATTAATTACTTCTGTTAGACCCGCTTCTGAAGTTAGTAACAGTGGATGGTGGACTGTTCTTAACAGCCCTCTTAAGTTCACTCAATTTACTCTTGAAAACTATAATAAAGTATTATCAGTTAACAATATGGATATTGCATTTAGAAATAGTTTTATCATTGCTATTATGGGTACTTTTTTACCAGTAACTATAGCATCTTTTGCTGCTTTCGGATTAGCAAAGTTAAGGTTTAGAGGACGTATGGTCATATATGGTATTATAGTTGGATTACTTGTAATACCTCTACAAATGACTTTTATTCCTATTTTAAGAATCTTTAACTTCTTAAATATATCTGGTACGTTTGTAGCTTTATGGATAGCTCATACCGGCTATGGAATGCCATTTGCGGTATTTATGTTATATAATTTCTTTTCCAACTTGCCGGATGATCTATTTGAAGCAGCTTATATAGACGGAGCTTCAATGTGGACGGTCTATTATAAATTAGCTTTACCACTGTCCGTGCCTGCCTTAGCATCACTGATTATATTTCAATTTCTCTGGACCTGGAACGACTTATTGGTTGCCTTGATTTATTTAGGCGGTACTCAGGATGTTGCTCCAGTTACAGTAAGATTGGCTAATATGGTTGGTTCTTACGGACAGAACTGGCATGTTCTAACTGCAGGTGCCTTTATATCAATCATTGTACCATTAACCCTATTCTTTTCACTTCAAAGATACTTTATCAGAGGAATTCTAGCAGGATCTGTAAAAGGATAAAAAGGAGAAATATATATGTTACCAGATAATATAGATTTAAAATTAAGAGATTTAAAAAAAGAAATGATTGAAAATAAATATGAAATAAAGAAATGGAATAAACAGGAAGTTAAAAGAGTTTCACAAGCTGAATATGAACCAATTGAAAGTAAAAATGAATTTCTTACCGGTGACCAAAGCTATTGGGACAACACCGGTAAGATTTTTTTCTTTCAAAAAGAAATGGAGTTACCAGCAAAACTAAAAAAGGAGAATATTTATCTACATCTTGACATTAGTGGGGAATGTACTCTCTTTATAAATGGTCAAGTATACAGAGGTATTAATGAAAAAAATATAAAATTACCCCAAATAGATGGTGATCGTTATAATTTTAAAATTTTAGCCACCCATGATGTACATCTTTCAGTAAGGCATCAACGCTTATTTAATATTCCATATCCACCTCATATTTTTAGGAGTTCTTACTTGTTTAATAAAAATAAGAATATAGAGAAGTTGTATATCTTGCTAAAAAATATTAAAAAATCTATCGGAACATTAGATTCAAAAAGAGAAAAACTAATCTTACAAAATTTATTAGACAATACTTTAAATAAGATTGATTTCTTTACTAATAATAGGAAAGAATTTATTGATTCTATCAAAAAATCATATCAATTTATAATAAATGAACTAGCAAAAATGGAAAGTCCTAATGTCGGGAAAGTGTTTTTACTTGCTCATTCCCATCTGGATTTAGCTTTTAAATGGACAATCACAGATTCTATTCGTAAACTTGAGAGAACAATCAGTACTACCATCAATTTAATGGATTCATATGAGAACTATTATTTTATACAAACCCAGGCTATTTTATATGAATACCTAAAAAATTTTTATCCAAATTTATTTAATAAAGTAAAAGACAAGCATGAAGATAATCAGTTCATAGTTGAAGGAGCATTTTATGTTGAATCAGACCTTAACATACCAAGTGGTGAATCTTTAATAAGACAAATCTTATATGGCAAAAAGTTCTATAAAAATAATTTTGATAAGGAGACTAACCTGGCCTGGCTACCAGATTGTTTTGGCTTTAGTGCCATCTTACCCCAAATTCTAAAAAAAGCAGATATTAATTATTTCTTAACGACTAAACTACAGTGGAATAATATAAATCAATTCCCTTATAATATATTTAACTGGGAAGGAATAGATGGTTCTCAAATATCATCATATCTTTTATCTGATGAATATGGTGGCAATCTAGAACCTAAAAAGATCTATAAAGCCTGGGAAAATAAAAAACAAAAAGATTTAGATGAAGTATTATCTCTATATGGATTCGGAGATGGGGGTGGAGGTAATAGTGAGATTCAATTAAATAACTTTCAAGCCTTAGAAAAAATACCATTTCTACCTGATATTAAAACAGGTAATATTCATAATCACCTCACTAATATATTTAACAGTAAGGATCTACCCACCTGGAAAGGAGAACTTTATTTAGAAAAACATCGGGGAACCTATACAAGTCAAGCAAATTTAAAAAAATATAATCGTAATTTAGAGTTTAAACTTCAAAATATTGAGTTTCTTTATTCCTACGCTAAAATCAATAACTATAAGGAAAATATTAATCTTGAAAATCTATGGAAAATCTTATTAAAAAATCAATTCCATGATATTTTGCCCGGTTCCTGTGTACATGATGTATATAAAGATGCCATGCAAGATTATCAAAAATTAAATAAACGCCTTAATTGTATTGAAAAGAAACTTTTCAAATTCTTTACAAAATATTTTGATCTTAAAGATAATGATTTACTTATTTTTAATCCTCTCTCCTTTGAAAGAAAAGATCTAATTAAAATAAGTAAAAAAGACTTAAAAGAAGATTATAATACTGTCATTACAGATAATGATAAGTATCCAATCCAAAAAGATAGCCATAATATTTACTTTAAAAGTAATTATTGCAAATCATTAGACTTTGGCAAAATAACTTTTTCAAAAGATAATGAAATAGAATATAAAAATAATTTAAAGTCTAATAAATACTATCTTGAAAATAGATATTTAAAAATATTTATTGATAAAAAGGGCCAAATTAATTCTATCTTTGATAAAGAAAAAGAAATTGAATATATTGAAGACAATAAACAAGCAAATCAACTTAAATTATATGATGATAAATCAACTTACTTTGATGCCTGGGATCTCTCAATTTCAGAACAAAATAAAAAAATTATTGATAATATTAAGGAAATTAGTATTAAAGCACAAGGACCATATTTTCACTCAATTGAAATAAAAAGAGAATTTTATAATTCTTCTCTTACTCAAGAAATTATTTTATATGAAAATAAAAGAAAGATTGACTTTAAAACTAAAGTTAACTGGCAGGAAAATCAAAAACTACTAAGAAGTGCTTTCCCTATTAATATAAAAAATAGTACAGCTCTCTTCGATTTATCGATGGGACATATAAAAAGAGCTAATTACAAAAATACAAGCTGGGAAAAAGCTAAAACAGAAGTTCCGGCTCATAAATGGGTAAATCTAAATAATAAAAATATGAGTGTTAGTTTATTAAATAACTGCAAATATGGCCATGAAATAGATGAAAATATAATAAATATCACTCTTTTAAAAAGCGGTATATTCCCCGACCCTGAAGCTGATATAGGCAAACATGAATTCACCTATTCATTATTATTAAACCCTGATTCACTTGATTTAATTAATCTAGAAAGAGAAGCTCTTGTCATGAATAATAAACCAATTTATAATAAAACAAATAACAAAGATTATGTTAAGGATAATAAAATAAATAAATTATTTAGGATAGAAAATAAAAATGTAATAGTGAATAGTTTTAAAGTATCAGAAAATAAAGATGGCTATACTCTAAGAATTCATGAATACGCAGGTATTAGTACCCAATTAAAAATTCTCTTTTTTATTAACGTTAAGCAAATATATGAAACAAACCTATTAGAAAAAAATATAGAACAAATTCCTATTGAAAATAACAATATAAAAGTTGAAATAGATCCATTTGAAATAAAAACTTTCAAAATAAACTTTGCATGATATAATTTAGGCTCCCTTACGGGAGCCTTCAATACTTCTTATATTAGATTAGGAAGACTTCAACTTATCATTAACACTATATGTTTTCCTATCTTTATACTCTTCCTGTTTACCGTCATTCCATTCTGATACTGGAGAAAGATAACCAACTACTCTTGAATATACTTCACACTTTTGTTTTTTACTCACTTTATTTCCCCCTTTTTAATTTCTAATCTTTGCAATAATTTTTTTGTTTTGTAAAAGCATCACAAATTCCTCTAATTCCTCTTCAGAAAAACTTCTTTTTTGTTCATATTTAGAACTATTTACTTTCTCAGATCGAAAGTTCTGCAGATAATAATTTTTGACTCCTTGTATGGAATCAGCAATTTTTTTGATTGTTTCTTTGGAATGTAAACCAGGTACTACTGTAGTTCTAAATTCATAATCAAGATCTGAGTTTAAAATTAAATTTTTGCTTTTTTTAATATTTTCTATTAAATATTCACTAAGTTTAGTTCCACAATACTTCTCATATTCATCTAATGGCCCTTTTATATCCATAGCAACATAATCTATTAAGTTTTCTGCAACTATTTTTTTTAATAAATTAAAATTAGTCCCATTAGTATCTAATTTAACTAAAAGATCATAACCTTTAATTTCTTTTATAAAGTCATAAATTGAATCTTGAATTAAAGGTTCACCCCCGGTTATTGCAATTCCGTCAATAAGTCCCTTTCTTTTTTCTAAATACTCCCAGAAATATTCTGGATTCATATATTCATTTTCGTTTTCTAAAGGGATAAGTTCGGGGTTATGGCAGTAGGGACAATCCATATTACAGCCCTGTGTGAATAAAACTGTTGCAATATAATCAGGATAATCTATTAAAGATGTTTTTTGAATCCCTGATATTTTTAAATTATTCTTCACTTGCTTTCGCCCTTTCTTCTGCTTCACACTTAGGACAAAATTTATGTTCACCAGGTATATAACCATGTACAGGACAGATGCTAAAAGTAGGTGTTATTGTATAATATGGCAATTTAAAGTTTGCTGCAATTCTTCTAACTAATTTTTTAGTGCTCTCGATTCCATTCAGTCTTTCTCCTAAAAAGCCATGAAATACTGTTCCTCCAGTAAATTCAGCTTGTAGATCATCTTGTATTTCTAATGCATCAAATATATCATCAGTATATCCTACTGGTAAATGAGTAGAGTTAGTGTAATATGGTTCTGCATCATTTTCTCTAATCCTTTGCTCATTTGCAGCTGTAATTTCATTACCAAATCGTTCTTTATCTAATTTAGCTAATCTATAAGAAGTAGATTCAGCTGGAGTAGCTTCAAGATTATATAAATTACCTGTTTCTTCTTGATATTCTCTCATTTTACTTTTCATCTTTTCCATCACTTCAACTGTAAATTCATGAGCTTCTTTATCAGTAATATCTTTTCCCATGAAGTTTTCTAAGGATTCATTCATTCCATTGATTCCGATTGTATTAAAGTGGTTTTTCCAATACTCATCAAACCTTTTTTTAATATTTCTTAGATAGAATTTTGAGTAAGGATATAACCCTTGTTCTGTTAGGTTTTCTAGTACTTTTCTTTTAATTTCTAAACTTTCTTTTGCTAAATCCATTAATTCATAAACTCTGTTCATATAATCTTTTTTATTATTAGCTAAGTATCCAATACGAGGCATATTTAGTGTTACAACACCAATTGAACCTGTCATAGGATTAGCTCCAAATAAACCTCCCCCTCTTTTTCTTAACTCTCTGTTATCTAATCTAAGGCGACAGCAATTATGAGTTATATTCCCATCAGAATGTACAAAATAATGGTTCTTATTTAATTCTATATCATAAAATAATTGTTGATAATCTAACTCCTCTTTTTGAATACTTTTTATTTCAGTTATAACAAAATCAGAATTTCTTAAATCTTTACTTACAGAAGTTTTTAATTTTTTAACATTTTGTTCTAAAGATATTTCTTTAATATCATCATAACCCAAGTCATTATCAAAAAGAAGTAAAGAACTAACTGTTTTGACATCCTGATTAAATTGTTCTGAATTTTTTACACTTAATATAAGATCATTTTTGTTTAATCTTTTTGCTGTTTTTGTGCAAATTTTATTACCTTTATATATTCCTACTAAGTGATCAGCCGATACACGCATTGTTTTCCCATCTTTGGCTGTAATTTTCACTATTTTATTATCTCTTATCTTTAAAAATTTATTAATTTTTGCCCATTCTAACTTCCCATTATCAGAATTCAAAGATAAAGTTTCTATTGATTTATAGGTTAAATACCATTCAGCATCTAATTTTTCTCCCTTATATTCTTCAAAAATCTCTCCTATTGTACACTTCTTTATATCATCTTCAACTTTGATCATCATCGTTTCATCTGGATATAGGCACATACTTCTTGCATCCTCAGGGTCCATATCTGAGTTTACAAAGTTAGAAAAATAGGGGATCCCAAATTTTGCTGTCATTTCCCAAACAGGATTTAAAACAGGATTATCCCAATCAAAGTCAGGAGTAATATTATATGTTGGAATAGGAAATGAAAATACTCTACCTTTTGAATCACCTGACATCATTACTTCTGCAAAAGCTTTGTTAATTAAATCCATTTCTTCTTGGAACTCACCATAAGTTCGTTCTTTCATTTCGCCACCTATGGTTACAGGTTGTTCTTTAAAATGTTTGGGAACTTTTAAATCCATTGTAATATTTGTAAAAGGTGTATTTCCAGTTATGAATACTTTACCATTTCTTTTAGCAATAACGGTTTCATTATCTGTATTAACTGACCAGATATGTCCTTGATAATTAACTTTTTTGATGTCTTTAATATATGTATCTTGATGTCTAATTACCCTTATGATATACAATAACTTATTGCCTACTCCTGAAGCCATTCTTTTATTTACTGTAAAACCATAACCAGAGTTTACAATAATGGTTTGCAGAGCTTCTAATATTTCAGGACTCGACGTAGTAATCTTATTATTTTCATGCCCATCACTTTTAATATATGTTTCTAAAAAGATACGACTTTGCCTTTGGCTCATAGCAAGCAATTTTTCAGGAATATTCTTTACACTTTTATCATTATCAAATTGTTTTAATAAATGTCTAGAATTTTCAGCATTCACTCTGACCTGAGTTACAGTATCTCCAAGGGACTTACTGCCTTCTTGCTCAGTATAATCTAAGCCTAATAAATTAATTAATGAGATTATTTCTTCATAATTTTCCGGACTATGTTTTTTTGTTTGATAAATAGTTATTCTTCTCCAGTCACCTTTTACTTCCATAGTACCTTCCGCAATAATCCAGGCTAATAATTTAATTTCCTCATCTAATAATTCTATATCTGGATTATTATTATTAGCACTAATCGGTATGATTGGAGGAGTCTTAAAATTTTCATAAATATCTTCAATTTCTTCTAAACAATAATCATCAACTGTATTAAATTTCTTTCTTACAACTCTATGGCCTGGTGAAATTAACTGATCTTGAATAATGTTTTTTAAATTATACATCTCACCTTCATAATATCTATCAAATACTTTTTTTACTTTCTTATCTTCAATAATATTTTCCGCAGTATTAAATGTTCTAATTGTATCGCCTCTTTTTACTTCATTATGGTTTTTCCAGCCATCTTTAGTCAATATTTTAGTGTCTTCTGAAAGACATTGGAACCCAACCCTAGTTGGTACATTCATATTAAATAGAAACTCCTGCATGGCCTGTTTAACCTCTTTATAGCTTAAATTATCATAGGCTACAAAAGGAGCTAATAATGTATCAAAATTTGAAAAGGCCATTGCACCAGCTGCTTCTCCCTGTAAAGTAAAAAAGAAGTTAACCATCTGACCTAAGGCAGTTTTTAAATGTTTAGGGGGATCACTTTCTATTTTGGTGGGTACACCTCTAAATCCAGTTCTTAAAAAATCTTCTAAATCCCAACCACAACAGTAAACACTTAAATTTCCCAAGTCATGAATATGAAAATCTCCGTTTAAATGTTTTTCACCAGCTTTTTCGGGATAAATTTCCTGTAACCAATACTGAGAAGTTACCTCCGAAGAAATAAAATTATTTAATCCCTGTAAAGAATAACTCATATTACTATTTTCCCTTACTTTCCAGTCTACTAGGTCTAAATAGTTATTCATTGTTTTGATTGCATCATTAAACATTTTCTTTGTGTCTCTAAGTTTATTATGCTGCTCTCTGTATAGTATATATGCTTTTGCAACTTCTGCATAACCTTTTTCAATTAAAACTTTCTCTACTAAGTCCTGAATCTGTTCTACTTCAGGAATGCCTTTTTCACCAAAAAATATTTTTAGATATGATATAACTTCCTGTGTTATTTCTTCTCCAATTGTTTCATTATCTAAATCTACAGCTGAAGCTGCTTTTCTTACCGCTTTTTTTATTTTTACACTGTTAAATTCAACTGTTGATCCATCTCTCTTTTTGACAAATTCCAACCCCATTAATATAAATCCCCCTTTTTAAAAAATAAAAAAATCCTAACTTAAAAATAAAGTTAGGGTATAATTAAAAAAATAATACTTTACCCTGTCTCGAAGATAAAAGTTACATATTCTTATCAGGCAGTTCTCCTGGCTTGGACAACATATTAACTACCTTCCCCAGATATATGAGTGGTATAACAGTTAATTTTTAATCCTTACAGTGGCGGACCCGCTCAGGTTTTTAACCTGATTCTCTATTAAACTTTCGTCTATTGAAAGTACCTGATAAATTTATATTATATTTTTTGATTTATCTGCACTAATCTCTATATTCTTTAATGAGATAAATTGTCCTGCTGTAAAATCTTACAAAATCATATTAATTCCAAAAATAATTAAAATAATTCCGGCTATATAATCTGAATATTTTTCGATTAAAATTATCTTTTTCAGATATTTAATTATATTTAAAGATATTAAAGTGAAAATTGAAGCAATAAGACCAATTATTAAAGAGTTTTGAAGCATATTTAATATAAGATCTTTATGCAAAACAGAAAAACCTATACCTAAAGCATCAATACTTACACTTATACCCAAGATAACAACTGTCCAAAAACTCAATCTCCGGTATATACATTCTTCTTCTTTTTTAAAACCTTCTCTAAAAAGAATTATACCAATTATTAATATTATAATACCACTTGTAATGTCACTAATCTCAATAATCCTGGTATCAATAAAATCCCCTAGTAATGCTCCACTTAAAGCTAACAAAAACTGAAAAAAGCCAAAAGAAAAAATTAAAGATATTTGATTTTTCATGTTAAGTTTTGTTCCACATGCAATCCCCATTGAAACACCAGATGCATCAAGGGCTAAAGCAACAGCAATTAGTACAATATCCATTTAAATCATCCCTATATATATTTTATGTTTACTCAATTATATTAACAGATATCTCTTTTAAAATAAAGACAATTTATAAAAATATTTTTTAATGAAAACCATCATTTTTATCAGTATAATTCCAAATATCATCTGCTTTCTTATCATCATCTTTATTTACTACTGCTTTTATTGGTTTGGGTACTTCGTCTTTTTGCAAAGGATCATTAGTTTTTTTCATCCAATTATCCAATTTGTTACGCATCTTTTCTAATATATCTTTTTTAGATGGTTCATTAGCTAGATTATTAGCTTCTGTAGGGTCAAGCATTAAATCATAAAGTTCTTCTTGAGCTATAAAAGAATTGTGCCAGTCATATTTCATTAATACATCTTTAGTTAAACTTTCATCCGTATTACTTAAAAAGGGTTTTGTTCTATTCCTAAAGTGTCTTATATATTTCCATCTTTTTGTTCTTACCGTCCTCATCGGTTCATAAGCAGTATGATAATTAACTTCTGCAAATATTTCATCTCTAATATTTTTCTTCTCATTATTAACTATTGGTATTAATGATTTACCTTGTAACCACTTAGGTTTATTAATATTTAAGATATCACAAAGCGTCGGATATATATCAATATGTGATACTAATGTATCTATTACCTTGCCGCCATTAAAACCTAGAGGTCCTTTTATTATTAAAGATACCCCTATTCCTTGATCAGATAAAGTGCATTTCATTTTAGGAAAAGCAATTCCATGGTCAGTTGTATAGATAATAATTGTATTATCATATAAATTTTTATCTTTCAATTTTAATAATATCTTGCCTATCCCATGATCTAAAATGTGGGCACTCTCTTTAAAAGCGGCCATATCATTTCTTGTTTCAGGTGTGTCTGGTATATTAGCAGGGGGCTTTGTATATTTTATATCATTTTTATTTTTGACTTCCGGAAAAGGTCGATGTGTTTCTTCAAAGCCAACACTTAAAAAGAATGGTTCGTCTATATTATTATCTATAAATTCAATAGTCTTAGGAGTTACATCTTTAGAATAATTACTCTCTACATTTAAAACATTATCATACCCAATGGTTAGAGGGTCTTTTCTGATATGCTGCATACCAATTAAGGCCGAATTATAGCCTTCATTTTTTAAGGTGTTTACTATATGTTTATCAGGATCATTTAACTCAAAACCCCTATTTACTAACCCAAACTGACCATTATTATGCGGATACTTACCTGTCAATAAGCTAGCCCGACTAGGTGAACAAGTGGGAGCAGCACTAAAAGCCTGTTTGAATAAGACTCCTTCTTCAGCTAAATCTTGCAAATTAGGGGTTGGTATATTATGACCATAGGGTTCAATAAAACGACCTGTATCATGAGAATGAATATATAAAATATTAGGCTTCATAAATAGACAAACCTCCTTATAATTTTAAGAATTGTTAAGATCATTTTTTATTTTATCATATTCTTCTTTGCTCATTTCACCACTTTCATACTTTTTTTCAGCCATCTTTAAAACATGCCTTTTAGTATCTTCACTTTTGCGGTCTGGTTTTAATTTCAAATATCCTTTTTTATATAAATAGTAAAATACTAACCCCATAATAATAGCTAAATAATACATTTTCTCACCTACATTTCTAAATTATTTATTTTTAGCTTAAAGTATTAATTAACTGTTTTTTATCTGTTTTTTCAAATCTTCCTTTCTCCAATGAGTAATAATTTTTGTTATCAATTTTTTCGTCCAAAAATTCAATCTGTTCGGGATGGCATGTCAAAAAGAAGATCTGATTACTGTTTTTTAAATTATTAATTATATCGAAAATATTTCTTAGATGTTTAGGATCAAAATTTACTAGAGAATCATCAATTATTACAGGCAAAGTCGGTTCTATTTCCATTATTCTATTTATTCTTATCGCCATAAATAGTTGTTCTCTAGTACCTCTGCTTAAATAATCAACATTTTCAAATACTTTACCCTTATTACCCTGAACTTTAAAATTAGGGTCTGTTAAGCTTTCTAATGGTTCAATTTTTTTATATTCACCACTTGTTATCTTTTTCATTAGTTCACTTGCTTTATTTAATAGCTTATCCTTTTTCTCTTTTAAAAATTTCTGCCAGTATCTCTCTAATAAATAAGAAGACATATTATTTATAGCATATCTTTCTGCCAAAGGTTTCATATTATTGCGTGCTTTATTAATTTTGTTTTCTGCCTTTATTAATTTATCTTCTGTGGCTAAATTATCCATCTTCAATTTAATTTCTTCTTTTTTTGCTTTCAGTTGTTCTAATTCATCTAATATATTATTTAATTTTTGTCCAGTAGTGTTAAATTTTTCAACTACCTGTTGATATGAAATATATTTATCATATTCCTTTAAGAAAACAGATATTATCTCATCTTTTTTGAGACTTTCATTTATATTAAATGCTTCTTTAGTTTGTTCTGTGATATTAGCTAGCTGATTTTCTATTTCTTTTACTCTCTCTTTATTACTATTATATAAAGAAATAAGTTCTGATTTTTCTTGATAATCTTTTACTATTACATAAAGATCTCTATCATTTTTATCTATTAAACTCATGCCTTCTAATCCATATAATTTTTCTTTTATATCTGTTTTCTCTAATCTTAATTTCTTTAGTTTCTGTAATAATTCCTTTACTTGATAAATTGTTTTTAAATTATTGATTATCTCATTAACAAAATTGAAAATTTTATCTTTTTCAATCTCTTTAAATGGTAATAAATCAGCAAATTTATTTAAAAAATTATATATTTCTTTAATCTCTTTATTAAATGATTTCTTTTTTTGCTCTAAATCTTTTTTCATATTATTATACCCTATATATTTATTTTTCAAATCTAAAATATCTTCATAATATTCTTGCAGTAATTTCGGTTGTATTTCTTCATTTAAATTAATAGAACTTTTAATTTCAGTAAATCTCGCATTAATTTTATTTTTTATTTCTTTTAAATCAGATAACTCTTCTTCTAAAATTATATTTTCTCTTTTTAAATCATTAATTTCTACTTCTATTTTTTCTTTTTGCTTTTCATATTCATTCTTTTTAGTATAACCCTGCCAATATTTATAAAATATAAAGGCATCAATTAAGTATAAACCCAAAAATCTTAGATTAATAAAAGATAAATAAGTTATTAAGATAATACCTGCAATAGCTGAATATAGATATATATTATTTTGTTTCTCAGCAAACTTATTTTGTTCTAATTCTTTTTTCTTATTTTCTTTTGAATCTATATCTCTTGTTAATTTTTCTATCTCTTCTTTTTTATTGTCTATCTTAGTAGTAACTTGTTCAAATTCTTTTACCAATTTTCTTAAATCATTTTTAAACTCAATTGAAGTCTCTAATTCTAATAGTTCTTCCAAATTTTTTGAAAGATAATCACTAACAGAAGTTCCTTCTTTTTTTATTTGTTGTAATCTTTTCTCTAGCTCCTTTTCCTTAGCAAGGATATTATTATATCTTTCTTTTAAACCAGATATATTATTATAATAATCATCTATCTTATCATTATAATTTAAAATATCTGTTTCTATTTCTTCATTATAATCTCGGCTTGCAAATTTATTATAATCAGTTTGTAACTCTTTAAAATTACTTTCAATATTTTTATAACTTTCATAAAGTTCTTTGGCTCTTTCGGGATAAAATTTCTTTTTATCGGTTGGTAATTGCAAATATTTTTCTTTGTTTAATTCATTTTTTAATGTAATCAACTCTTCAATTACATTGTAATTACTTTTAATTAAATCTAATTTGTTTTTTTCTTTTCTTAAGTTGACTTGATCTTTATCTTTATCATCAATTTCACTTTTTATATCTTTTAATTTATCTTTTAAGTTATAATATTCTTTAACCTGTTTTTGTGCTTCCTTTTTTAATTCTATTCCTTCCTCAATTATCTGATTATATTCTTTAAAATTACCTACATTAATTTTGCCATATTTTCCTGCTATATCTTTTGCCTCACTTTTAAAATCTTCTTTTAATTGAGGAATTAAAGTATATTCTTTTAGCCCCGCCCCCATTAAAACTGACTGTAGTTTCTCAGTATCACTAACACCAGCCGGTATTTTTTTTAGTTCATCTAAAGTTATGGTAAAAAGTTGCTTATAGGTGAATTGATCTATATTTTTAAAAATATTTTCTATCTCTTTTTCATTATCACCTAAATCATTTATCTTTGGTTTGGCATATCCATTTATTAATAAACTATATCTTGCTTTATCATCATTAATAATTGCTTCAAGATCATAACTATTACGTGCAGGTGGTATTTGATCTGTTTTTGGTATTCCATAGCCAATGTATCTAAGAAGTTTTAAAAGAGTAGTTTTACCTGCCCTATTAGCACCTCCGATAATATTAAAATTTGGATTTAAATCTAATAAACTAGTCTTAGCAAATATGCCAAAATCATTAATATATATATCTTCATATTTCATTTAATAATCCCTTCTTTCAATGAATGACTCAATTATTTCAGTTTTAGCTTGCTCAAATAATTCTGCAAATTCATCCTCTGTAACCTGAAATTCTTTTGGGTTTTTATTTTCTAAATCTACTTCAGGATTCCAAATTTCCCCCATCTTTTGTTTCAACTTTTGTCTTTCTTTCTTATCTTCTTTTATATTTTCTAAAAACGAAGTAAATTCTTTTATAAAAGGATCATTTTCTAATATTTCATTCATATTAGGTAATTTTTTTGAAGTGTGGTCTGCAATACTGTTTACCCATAATAGTGGTGATCTATTCTTAAAATGAATCCTTATATTGTATAAAAGATCATTTATAGCTTCTTCTCTTTGTTCTTTTAAAACTTTTGAAACTTTTGTTTTACCTTTTAGTACTAAACGACATATATATCCTTTAATTTCCTTATCTAAATTATTATAAATTTTTTCTAATTGATCTTTAATAAAATAATTTAATTCAGTTAAATTTTCTTCTTCCAACTCATTTAAATAAATTTCTATACGTTTAAATATATAATCAGATACTTCTTGATAGCTATAATAACTATCTTCTGGTTCAAGTTTAACTAAAAAATAACCACCGGGACCTACTTCTCCAATATCCCGCCCCTGGGGTATACCGGGATAAATTATATATGGAATATGATCATTTATAACTTTCTTTTCATGGATATGTCCTAAAGCCCAATAATCAATATGATTATTATCCATTAAATCATTTTTAGAAACCGGAACATAATTATTATTATTAGGATCTAATTGAGTATGAAGTAATCCTATGTTATAAACACTTTGATCAGGTGTAGTATAAAATGTATACATCTTACGGGATTCAGCCTTGCCTCGGTAAGACTGACCTAAAACTCTGGCAATTAGTTTATCTTTATCATATATATTGAAGGTACTGACTTCTTCTGTATCACAAATTTTTACATTAGAAGGCAGTTCTAATAGTTCACCACCTATTCTATAGGGGTCATGGTTACCATTAATTAAAAATATATCTATATTGTTATTATTTAACCTTTCACATTGTTTTTTAAAAAAACGGGTAGCTTTAACTGACCTTGCCTCATTATCAAATACATCACCAGCAATCAGTACAAAATGAACCTTATTATTTATAGCAGCATCTATAATTTTTTCAAAAGATTTATAGACAGCATTGTTATATTCTAAATCAAGTTCTTCATCAGTATTAATTTGTAACCGACTGCCTAAATGCAGATCAGCAGTGTGTATAAACTTAACAGCTGGTTTCATTTATTTATCGCTCCTTTTTTTAATCCCTATTACTTCCGGCGGGTTTTTCTTCTGATTAATAAAGTGGTAATGTAGTACATTATATTTTTTATAATCCAATTTAGAAGCAAAATCTAAAACTGCTTCTTTCTCTTCATTTCCACCTTGATGCTCTGTGTATATTACAATTACAATAAGTCCTCCTTGAGATAATAATTCTAATGCTTTTTTTAAGGATTTTATGGTAGTAACTTTTTCTGTTTTAATATCTTTTTGGGATCCAGGTAAATAGCCAAGATTATATATGATACCATCAATTTTATTTTCTAGATAACTATCAATATTTTCATGTCCATCAACTATAAAGTCGATATCAAAATCATAATCTATATTATCAAATTTTTCTTTAGTGATTTGAACTGCCTCTTTTTGAATATCAAAAGCATATATTTTACCCTGAGAACTCACCTTTTCAGCTAAAAATAAAGTGTCGTTACCGTTACCACAAGTGGCATCAACAAATATTTTGTTATTATCTATAAAGTTACTGAATAGCCAGTGTGAAAATTCAACACCTTGCATTAAGTTCATAATTTTCCCTCCAATAATTTCTTATTATATGTTATTATTTCTGGAAAAACGACAAAACACCTGTATGTCTCAAAAGATAAAATTAGGAAATATAATATAATTTTTTAAAAGAAAATAAAAAAACTGCCGGGAATTCCCGACAGCTTTTTAAAATACATTTTAATTTCTAAAAGAAATAAAAACCATTTTTTCTCAACAGATCATCAATTACTTGATCTCTGTAATTGTTACTGTTGAATTGGTGATTATGACTTGCTTTTTTCACCTTTTTCTTGTAGATATTAAACATTGCAAATGTCCCCCTTTCAAAGATTTAGTAGGGAACATCCTCGCTACAAGTCTACTTTGTTCCATTTATAATTTTTTTAAAAACTACTCTGTATATCTCGTGTTCTTAAACCTAGTATAACTTATGATAATAAATAATGCAATACCTATTTTTGTATATTTTTAAAAATTAATCGGCATTATTTTGTTACTTATTACCAAAAAATAAAAATGGTACCCCTAGCAGGAATCGAACCTGCGCACTCGGCTCCGGAGGCCGATGCTCTATCCACTGAGCTACAGGGGTTTATAATAACTTAGATTATAATACAATTTTACAAGAAAATCAATTCAAATATTTTTCCCATTGTTCGTATAATTTATCTAATTCCTCTTTTAAATCTTGATGCTCGGCTTTAAATTTATTCAACTTTTTAAAATTATCTATATATTCTGGGTCCACCATTTTATTTTCTAATTCTTTAACTTTTTTTTCTTTCTTTTCTATTTTTTCTTCTATCTCATTTAATTTTCTCTTTCTTTTTCTTTCTTTTCTTTCTCGCTTTTTTTGTTTAAAGTAATAATTATCTTTTTTTACATTATTGCTGCTTTCATCCTTGTTTTGACTTTGATCAAATAATTTTTTCTTTTTCTTCTTATAATATTCATAATCACCAAGATATTTCTTTAGCTTATTATTTTCTAATTCATAAGTATGGTTAATTATTTTATTTATAAAGTATCTATCATGAGAGACAACTAGAAGTGTACCAGGATAATCTTGTAATACTTCTTCTAAAACCTCCCTGGAAGGTAAATCAAGGTGGTTTGTTGGTTCATCTAAGATAAGAAAGTTATAATCTCCATTCATTAACTGCAGGAGCCTTAACCTACTTTTTTCTCCACCACTTAGATCTTTTACCTTTTTAAATACTTCATTATCTTCAAAAAGAAAAGCTCCTAAAGCATTACGAGCTTCATTGATTTTCATTGAACATGCTTTTACTAATGTAGTTACTAAGTCATCTTCAGGATTAAATTTTTCAAATTCCTGACGGTAATAACCCATTTTAACACTGGCACCTATCTTAACTTCCCCTTTATCAGGCCTAATATCGCCATTTATGATATCTAAAAGAGTAGTCTTACCTGAACCGTTGGCACCAATTATAACTGCTTTATCCTGCCAGTACACGTCTAAATTTAAATCTTTTAATAAAGTATTATCTTCAAAAGATTTATCTAAATTACTCACTTTTAAAACTTCATCACCACTGCGACGATTAAAGTCCAAATCAAGATCCATTTTTTTACCATGTAAAGTGGGTTTGTCTATTTCATCAATTCTTTCCAATCTTTTTTCCATTGCTTTGGCTCTTTTAAACATCTTCTCACTATCACGTGAACGTCCCCAGACTCTCAATTGATGAATGGATTCTTCTAATTTTTTTATTTTTTTCTGTTGGTTTTTATATTCTCGCATCTTTTGTTCGAATCTTCTTTTTCTTTCTTCTAGATAATAGCTGTAATTTCCATAATATTTCTCATCTCTGCCATTGTCTATTTCGACAATACGTTCTATTACCTGGTCTAAAAAATACCTATCATGAGAAATTATAATTACAGCCCCATCATAATCGATTAAAAATTGCTCTAACCACTGCATAGAAGGAATATCTAAATGGTTGGTAGGTTCATCTAATAATAACAAATCTGGTTCTTTTAATAATAATTTTATTAAACCAACCCTTGATTTTTCTCCTCCACTAAGATAAGAAATCTTTTTTTCCAAATCAGATTTGTCAAACCCTAATCCAGAGGCAACCTGTATTATTTTGTTTTCGTAACCATATCCACCTCTAATTTCATATTCATGGCTTAACGTACTGTAATCATCCATTAGTTTTTCTAATTTATGATGGTCTTTATCTTCTTTTTTAAAAGTGCTAATTTCTTTTTCTAATTTTTTTAATTTTTCTTCCATCTTTTGAAGATCTTTAAAAACTGTCAACAGTTCCTCATAGATAGTATTCTTTAAATCAAATTCCGGAATTTGATCTAATAAACCAACACTTATTTCATTTCTTAATGATAAATTACCTTCTTGAAAATGCTCTTGGCCGTTAATAATCTTAAATATGGTGGTTTTACCGGATCCATTGGCACCAATAAGAGCAACCTTTTCTCCTTTATTTACGGACATAGAAAAATCATCTAAGACATCCTGGGTACCATATGATTTAGAAATAGAATCTATATTAACTACTACCATAATTATCCTCCACTACCAGTGTAATATTATATCAAAATCCAAACTTTCCACAAATTCGTTTAATAAGTCATAATGATTGCCTTCTACAAGTATATGGTGATTTCCAATTGGGTTTTTTAAAAAATAATTAATATTATCATTTTCAAAATCTAGTAGCACTTGTGTTCTGCAGGCAAATTCACTGTTTAAATTATTTATTAATTGGGCATTTTGAAATCCCATGTGGTCAAGATTGTCACCACCAATTTTAAATACAGTTACATCACCCTTTTTAATTTCACCCTGTATTCCGACTCCAATCCCAGTTTCAAAATGAGAACGGATAATATAATCATTGGCAGCATCGGTAGCAACTGTACAATGAGCAAATTTCACTTTATTATTTTTTATATTTAATGATACGGGATTTGCCATAAAAGGAATATTACCTGTCAAATAATAAGTAACCATCATTGAAACTGCAGCGGGAACATCACCTTCACAGCCTGCTATAATTCCTTCATTATTCAATAATGAAAGGGCTAAACAACCAGTAGTTTCCAGCTCAGTTACCAAATCAAAACATCTAATTGTCAGTGAATTCAAATTATATTTTCTTACTATATTTTTTAGCGCATAATATACTTTAGCAGCTTTTATTAAATCTTTATCAGAAGGTTCTTCAATCGTTTGAGCATTATTTGTAAATTCATTTACCAATCTTTGCGCTTTTTCATTATTTATATTATTATATTCTTCTAAAACTTCCTTCATGGGGATATCAATAATATTTAATCCCCATTTATTTTTTACCGCTTCTTTATCAATATGACTATCTATTAACCAATCGGACGGCTCCCCTATTAATCCTAATCTACTATTAGCAATTTTAACTTTGGTTTTTCTAATTTTAATTAGTTTTTTCATTTCGTTAGCAATTTCTACTGGTTTCCCATGCAAAATTTTACCTTTACAATTTTGAGATTTAACCCAACTTAAAATTTCCATAGAAGCAGCCAATGAATTGTGTAAAGAAGTAGCTACTAAAATTATGGGTCCGTCTAATTTATCAAAAATTCCCTTGAAAATATTTTCAGTACCACCTGTCTTAACAAAAACAGTAATTAAATCATAATCATTTTTTTGATCTGAATTTAAAATATCTTCATCTATTTCTTCTATCTCTATGTTCTTTGAAAGATCTTTTACAAATTGTTCTAAAGTTTGAGAAATAGCTTCTTCATCATGAATAGGTGAAAATAATGAATACATACCAATCTTCATCTAAATATCATCCTTTCAAAGCAATTAATTTTTTACGGTAAATTATATTTTGGTTCTTCCATATTTCTTCTAAATATAATAAATACATTACCAATAACTTGAACACGTTCTGCACCTAATTGTTCACATACATCATTTACCACTTCATTTATATCTTCTAAAGAATTATCTAATATTCTGATTTTAACTAATTCATGGTCATCTAAAACCTCATCTATCTTTTCATATACTGATTCATTAAGACCCTCTTTACCGATATGAACATAAGGGTCTAAACTATTAGCTTTTCCTCTTAGATAACTTCGTTGTTTACCTGTTAGCAATAAAATCCCTCCTATTCCATATACTCAAATTCGATGGGACCAATAATAACTGTATCTCCATCTTGTATACCTTCTTTTCTCATAATTTCATCTATATTATGATGCCTAACTATTCTTAACAATCTCTGAACAGAAGCATCATTATTAAATTCTGTTTTTTCTATTAACTCATCGATTAATTCTCCAACCACTTCATATTTATCATCAGATATTTGTTTAATCTGCATTTCACTTTCTTCTGTGAAATCAGGTTTAATTAATACATCTTCTTTTGCTTTTATTTCTTTATCTTTGGCTGGCAAGGATTCTAATTTTTCCCCAGTAAAGTATTTTAATTCATCTACACCTTCACCTGTAACTGCAGATATTGGAAAAACTTTATAACCCCTGTTTTCTAATTCTTTCTTTACTTCCGGTAGGTTCTCTCTTGCTTCTTTTAAATCTAATTTATTTAATGCAACAATCTGTGGAAGTACTGACAAATCAGTATCATATTGTTCTAACTCCATATTGATTTTTTCAAAATCTTCAATAGGATCTCTACCCTCAATACCTGATACATCAATTACATGGATTAATAGTCTTGTACGTTCTAGATGCTTTAAAAATTCATCACCTAAACCTACACCTTTATGGGCTCCTTCGATTAATCCAGGTACATCTGCCATAACATAAGACTTATATTCGTCATAAGATACTACACCTAAGTTAGGATTTATAGTTGTAAAGTGATAAGATGCTATTTCGGGTTTAGCAGCAGATACTTTTGATATTAAAGTAGATTTCCCAACATTAGGATAACCGACTAAACCAACATCAGCAAGTAATTGCAGTTCTAACCTTACTTTTATTATTTTGCCCTTTTCACCGTTCTCTGAAAATTTAGGAGCTTTACGAGTAGATTTTTTAAAACGGGCATTTCCTCTACCACCCTTACCACCTTCAGCTAAGACATATTCCTGACCTTCATCTTTAAGATCAGCTAATAGTTCATTTGTATCATCATTATAAACTAAAGTTCCGGGTGGGACTTTTAGATAGAGGTCTTTTCCATCTTTACCCCTTTGGTTTTTACCACGTCCATGTGTACCACTTTCAGCCTTATAGAAATTATTATATCTAAAATCAGCAAGGGTATTTAAGCCTTCATCAACTTTTAAAATTACATCCCCTCCATGGCCTCCATCACCACCATTAGGGCCACCCATTGCCTCGAATTTTTCTCTTCTAAAACTTACAACACCATTACCGCCATCCCCGCTCTTTACTTTGAATGTTACTTCATCTACAAACATTGATATCACCTACCTTATTTTAAGATAAAAATAAAACCCCCAGCACATTTTTGTACTGAGGGGTTTCTTTGCAAGGATGATTAACTTATTAAAGCTTCCACCTGATCTTCTGTATATACGCTAATTTGACGAGATTTTTTTCCTTTTCTCTCAAAACTAACATAACCATCTACTTTAGAAAAGAGGGTATCATCTTTACCTCTTCCTACATTTAATCCAGGTTTGAATTTAGTTCCCCTCTGACGGACTAAAATACTACCTGCAGGAACAAATTCACCATCAAATTCTTTGACTCCAAGTCGTTTCGATATACTATCTCTTCCATTCTTAGAACTTCCAACACCTTTCTTTTGAGACATTAAACTCCCCCCTTTCAGTATGTTGAATTTTTTTCTCTATAAAAAATTAAACTTCAATATTTTCAATTAAAACTTTGGTATAAGGTTGACGATGTCCAGTTTTCTTATAATAACGTCTCTTAGGCTTATATTTTAGAACCACAACTTTTTTATTTTTTCCTTGCTCTAAAACTTTACCAGAAACTTCAGCATCTTCAAGATATGGTTTACCGAATTTATATCCTTCTTCACCAGAATATTGTAGTACTTTATCAAAAGTTATTTGATCTCCCTTTTCGGCATCTAACTTTTCAACCTTTATCATTTGTCCTTCTTTAACTTTATACTGTTTTCCACCAGTTTTTATTATTGCATACATTACTACATTACACCTCCCTTACCTCAGACTCGCCGGAAATTAGGTAGCCTTATACAAGACATTTCAAACCCATTCCGTGCGGTTTTGGTAAATACCCTTTTATAAAAGGTATACACATTACCGACAATTTATTTTAGCATAGTTTAGGCTTATAGTCAAGCCATCCTGAGCTTTTATCTTGTGGTTTCACAGTTAATAAATGAGCTGCTTTTTTTAAACCAGCTGCATTTAAATTATGAGCATCAGCTGAACAAGTCTGCATCTCCAAGCAAAAAAACTTTTCAGCTAAAGGAGTAAAAAATTGAATATGGGAGAATTCTTGCGAATAATCAAATTCAATTTTTAAATTATCTTTAAAGTTTACAACAGGTTCATCTAATAACCCGGTTATTGCACAATCAATATTTATATCTTTTAAAGATTTAAATTCATTAAAATCAAAATCCGTATTATTAATATCAAGCAATTTCCCAGTTGGAATTTGATCTTCATCTAATTCCATATAATATTTAGCTGGAGCTTTTATATATGTCTCTTCTCTATTACTAATGTAATTAAAGTAAGTATGGAAACATATTCCATAGGGCAATTCCTTTTTATCTTTATTAATTATTTCATACTTAAATCTTAATTTATCTTCAGATAAAATATAGATTAATTTTATTTTATGTTCAAAAGGAAATCCTTCAAAAACTGCATGATTTTTATCAATATCTAAAAAAGTTTCTAATTTAATATAATCTTTAAAAACCTCCGGCCTTTTATATTCCCATTTTTCATCAAATACTAAAGAATGTAAAAATATTGGTTTGCTATTTTTTTCTTGCCAATATTTTTTATCTTTAAACTCATAATGACAGTTATTAACCCTATTAGGTAAAGGATAAATTATGGGATTGCCATTTAAATAATGGTTTAGAGGTAATTTAGGATCATAGTAAATAAGATCAAAATTGTTAAATTGATATTTAAACATATTATTACCCATACCAGGAGCTACTTTAATAACGCTTTTATTATTATTAACTTCCGCTTTCAAGGTTATTATTTGAAAATCTTTTTTTGTTATTTCAAAATCAAAGTGTTTCATTTAAACACCTCTTTTAAAATAGTTCAGCTTTCGCAAAGGTTCGGTGAACTTCATTGATTTTAACTTCTACTTCCTCTTCTTTTAGATGCCCACCATTTTTAATGATAATTATATAACCTTTAATACGGGCTATACCATCATTTTCATTATGGATATGGGTATCTTCAATATAAACCTTATACTTTTCTCCTTTATTTACAGGTAACGCCATTCTTTTTAAGTCCTGTTTACTACCTTTGCTTATAATCTCATAATTTTCAATATGATAATCATTATTACCTCTGATATAGATATCTATATTTAGCTCTTCTTCTAACTCAGCTAATTTATCTCCCCCAGCTCCAATTAATACGGCGGCTACATCAGGGTGTAGTTCAATTAATAAGGCCTCTACTTTTTCCTCTTTAGATATCTTTTTAAGTTTTCTTATTACATTCATTGCCATTGTGGTTTCAGACATAACCAAACCAGTGCCTTCACAATAAGGGCAATCTTTTTGAAATAATTCACCAATTTCTTCTCTGACTTTCTTTCTAGTTATTTCAACTAAGCCTAACTTAGTTAAACCAAGCAAAGCTGTTTTGGTACGATCTTTGGATAATTCTTCTTCTAAAACCCGTAATACCTCTTTTTGGTTTTCTTCAATCGACATATCAATAAAATCAATTATTATAATGCCACCAATATCTCTTAACCTAAGTTGGCGGGCTATTTCACGGGCAGCTTCTACATTAGTTTTAAATACAGTATCCTGAAGATTTTTCTTACCGGTAAACTTTCCGGTATTTACATCTATAGAAACTAATGCTTCTGTATTATCAATTATTACATAACCGCCTGAATTTAACCAAACTTTCCGCTGCCAAATTTTTGTAATTTCATTTTCTATTTGATAAGTTTCAAAAATAGGGGTTTCTCTTTCATAAAGGTATATCTTATGATGTGAACCCGGAACACTTTTTTCTGCTAATTCATTTAATTTTTCATATTCTTCTTCATCATCAATAACAATTTTATTTACATCTGTACTAAGATAATCTCTTACAATTTGTTTAATAAGTTCGGCATCTTTATAGATTAGTTCAGGAGGACTAGCTTTTTTATAATCCTTCCAAATATTTTCCCACAAATGGATTAAAAAATTAAAATCATTTTCAATAATTACCCTTTTTTTACCCTCAGTATTTGTTCTCACTATTAAACCATATTTATTGCCAATTAAATTCTCAGCTATATCTTTAAGCCTGTTTCTTTCTTTCGTATCATTAATTCTTCTTGATATACCTGTTCTATTTTCAAAAGGCATTAATACTAAATACCGACCTGGTAAGGTTACTTTGCATGTAACTTTAGCACCTTTTGTTCCAATCGGCTCCTTAACCACCTGGACCATCACTTTTTGCCCCGGTTGAATAACTTCTTTTATTGATAATTCATTTTTGCGCCACCTTTTCTCCTGACCTTTACTTAAAAGTGGATATACATCACTTATATGTAAAAAAGCATTTTTTTCTAGGCCAATATCAACAAAAGCAGCCTGCATACCAGGTAAAACATCTTTGACTCTTCCTTTATAAATATTGTATACAATTTGATCATAGGTATCTCTTTCAAATAAAATATCAATTAGGTTGTTGTTTTCCTTAATTGCAGCTCTCTTTTCTCTTATACATGAATTTATTATTATCTGTCTACTCAATTCTCTTTCACCTCTTTTTTTAACACCTGTTTATTAACAGGCTTATATAACTTTCCTTCCTCTCTAACATACATTCCCAATCTTTCAATGTTAACAAGCGGTATTTCTTTTACTAAACCATTAGTCTTTATTTTAAGTGCTCTAATTACTTCCTGGGGCCTCACATTGCCACTACTACCTGTGCTAATTGTAAATTCCCACAGATCGTCTTTTAATACTCTACCACTATAAATCATGGGAGCTAAATCTATTAATCTATCATCCTTATTTCTTCTAAACCTTGTAATCTCAATTTCGTTTTCATCTAAAAAATCTTTTAAAATCTTTTTTTGGTCTACCTCTTTTTTAATACTCATCTTATACTTATATCTTGCAGTATTAACAATAGCCTGTAATGACTTTTCTTTTTCATGTATTTGTACAATATCTAAAATTTTTAATCCCACCGGCAGTTTTTGGTTTATTTTTTTTTGCATTTTATTTAAAGAAATTTTTTCTTTCAACTCAAGGTCAAAATATTCTTGATGCCCAACCATGCCTACTGGCAAAGGTTGTGACATCGAAAATATAATATGAGGATTGTAGCCTTGTGAATAGGCCACCGGTAAATTTGCTCTTCTAAAAGTTCTTCTAAAAGTATTCATCAGTTCAAGATGTGATATATATTTGAGTTCATCTCTTTTCTCATATTCAGCTCTTATATACATTATAATCATTCCCAATAATATCTAAATCCACATCTAAATTATAACAAATATTACATCCTTTACATTTAGCAAATCTGCAGTCTGATGTTGTTTCATTTTTTAGTGCTTTATCATATTCATTTTTTAAAAATTTGGAATTTAGACCCATATCAATATGATCCCAGGGTAGTGTTTCAACAAATTCTCTTCTTCTTAAATAAAAATCAGGATCTAAATCATTTTCTTTAAAGGACTCAAGCCAAAGATCAAAGTCAAAAAAGTCTCCCCAACCATCAAATCGAGCCCCTTTATTATAAGCACTAATTAATACTTCTGATAATCTTCGATCTCCTCTTGAAAATATACTTTCAAGAAGTGAAAGATCTTCTTCATTCCAGCTAAAATTGATACCTTTTTTATTTAATTTAGATCTTAAAAAATTTATTTTTTGTTTTAAGTCTGTTCTGTTAACCATAGGCTCCCACTGGAAAGGAGTAGAAGCTTTGGGAATAAAAGTTGAGATACTTACATTTATTCTGATAGGCCTCATCTTCTTTTTGTTTTGTTTGCGAATTTCTTTCCCCTTTTGTAAAACATTATTAACCATACTGATAATACCTTCTAAATCTTCCTTCCTTTCGGTTGGTAGTCCAATCATAAAATAGAGTTTTACAGTGGACCATCCTTCATTAAAGGCAGCTTCAACTGCTTCATAAAGATTACTTTCTGATACCCCTTTATTAATTACATTTCTTAATCTTTTAGTCCCTGCTTCTGGAGCAAAAGTCAGGCCTGTTTTCCTAACCTTCTGCACTTCCTTAGCTAATTCTACAGAAAATTTATCAACTCTAAGAGAAGAAAGGGATATACTAATTTTACGTCCTTCATATTTTTGAGTTAATTCTTTTACTAATGGTTCTATTTGTGAATGATCAACTGTACTTAAAGATGTTAAAGAAATTTCATCATAGCCAGTACTATCTAAAATGTTATCAATTTGCTTTAATAAAGTTTCCTTTTTCCTCTCTCTTACTGGCCTATAAGTAATGCCAGCAGAACAAAATCTACAACCCTTTGTACAACCTCGAGAAACTTCTACTGTTGCTCTATCATGTACTATATCCATATAGGGCACAAGAAAGTCTTCTGGATAAAAGGCTTCATCTAAATTAGAAACTAACTGTCTTTTAATTTTTGTTTTGACTTCATTATCTTTGGGTATTATATTTTCAATATGCCCTTGTCTATCATAATTAACTTCATATAATGATGGAATATATACACCCGGCTGCTTTGATAATTTCTTTAATATTTCCTTTTTGCTATAACCTTTTGCCTTTAGATTACTATAATTATTTATAATATCAACTATATGTTCTTCAGCTTCACCTACAAATATTAAATCAAAAAAAGGAACAACTGGTTCAATATTACTTATAATTGAACCTCCCCCTATGATAAGCGGATCATCTTCGTGACGCTTTTCACTGTAATAATTTACTCCTGCCAAATCTAAAATTGTTAAAATATTGGTATAGCTCATTTCATACTGTAAGGTAAAAGCTAATATATCAAACTCATCTACACTCTTTCCTGATTCTAATGAAAATATTGGTAAATCTTCTTTTCTTAATAGATCTTCTAGATCAGGCCAAGGAGAAAAGGTTCTCTCACATATTATATTATCTTCCTTGTTTAATAAGTGGTATATAATTTTTAAACCAAGATGAGACATACCAATCTCATAGGCATCTGGAAAAGCAGTTAAAACCTTAATCTTATTAGAATCCCATTCTTTTTTTATGATGTTGTACTCATTACCAATGTATCTTTCTGGGTTTGATACTTCAATCAATCTATCATATATTTTATCTCTTACATTCATCTGTATTAACTCCTTAAATTTTGCTACTAAAAATGTAATTTTTTCTTTCGAATATTTACATTCAATGCTATACCTACAGCTACTATTGATGTTACCATTGAGGTACCACCATAACTAATAAAAGGAAGTGGAATACCAGTTATAGGCATAACTCCCATGGTCATTCCAATATTTTCAATTACATGAAAGAAAAACATTGCAATAATACCAGTGACTACTAATTTTCCAAATCTATCTTTTGCCTGAAAAACAATATTAAATAACTGCCAAAATAGTAATAAGAAAAGAATAATTACGACCAATACTCCGATAAACCCAAACTCTTCACCAATAACAGAAAAAATGAAATCTGTATGTTTTGCGGGTAAAAAATTAAGCTGGTTTTGGGTGCCTGCAAATAGACCTTTACCACTTAATCTACCTGAACCTAGAGCTATTTTGGATTGTATTATATTATATCCAATTCCCCGAGGATCAATATTGGGATTAATAAAGGCTATTAATCGATTTAATTGGTATTCTTTTAAAAATGGTAATGGAGTACCGAAAGTAATATGAGAAGCTATTAAACCAATTATAGTTACAAAACCGCCCCCGAAAAAAACATACATAAACTTTTTATTAGCACCAGCTATATATAGCATTACTACAAATATTACCAGTAATACAAGGGCTGTACCTAAATCATTTTCAAAAACAATAAGTAAAAAAGGAACTAAAAAATAACCAAATGGTAAAATTAAGTCTTTGATTGAATTTAACTCCTTTTTCTGATCTAAAATTGCTGCTAATACTAAAATTAAGACAATCTTAGCTAATTCAGAAGGCTGGATATTTACAAAACCCAGGTCTAACCATCTACGTCCTCCGCTAATATTAGCACCATAGAGATGAGTCATCACCAAAATAATAATCATCGTACCAAATATCAGCTGAGCATACTCCTTAAATATACGGTAATCAAAAAATTGGATGATAATCGCTGCTATAATTCCTAAAACTGCAGCAATAATCTGCTTTTTTAAGAAAATAGAACTATTAGAACCAACTTTATTTAATTCCACAGCACTACTTATAGCAAAAGTCCCTATAACAATTAATAATATAACAGTTATCGGAATATATAAATTTAAATTTTTAAATAATTTTTTTTCAAAATGCATAGTTTACTTCCTTCTATTGATTATTCCTCCTAAGCGGAAAATTAGCAACCATAGCCATCATCTGCTCTTCTCTATTGATTTCCATTTCTATTTCCCTATCATCAACATCTACATACTTTTTCATCACTTTAAGTAAATCTTTTTTAAGTGATTCCATTTCAGAAGGTGATAGTTTAATCCTATCCTGAACCAAAATAAACTGTAGTCTTTCCTTTGCAACATTTTTGCTGGTCTCATCTTTTTTCTTTCTCAGTCCTAAAAATTCTAATAACCCGATTGTAATTACCCCCTTTATTAAGAAAAACTAAATATTTTTTTAAGTTTAGTAAAAAATGAATTGTCTTCAAGTGAAATAAAATTAACTTCTTCCCCAGTTATTCTCTTTGCTATATTTTTAAAAGCCTGTCCGGCTTTTGGATTATCTTTAAGTACTACTGGTTCACCTCTATTAGAAGAAACTATAATGATATTATCTTCTGGAACAATCCCTTTTAATTGAACAGCTAATATCTCAATAATATCTTCAATATTCATCATATCTCCTCTACTGACCATCTCGGCATTTATTCTATTTATAATAACCTCAGGATCTTTTAGACCTTCTGCTTCTAATAATCCAATAATACGGTCTGCATCTCTAACTGCTGAAACTTCAGGTGTAGTCACGATCAAGGCAAAATCTGCACCTGCAATCGCGTTTTTAAAACCCTGTTCTATACCTGCTGGAGAATCAATTACTACATAATCCATTTCTTTTTTTAAATCTTCAACTAAGGACTTCATCTGGTTAGGCTGTACTGCTGTTTTATCTCTAGTTTGAGCAGCAGGTAATAAGAATAAGTTTTTATGCCTTTTGTCTCTAATTAAAGCCTGTTCTAATCTGCAATTATCTTCTACTACATCAACGATATCATATACAATTCTGTTTTCTAAACCCATAACTACATCTAAATTTCTTAATCCAATATCTGCGTCAATAAGACAAACTTTATAGTCCATCATAGCTAACGCTGTACCAATGTTAGCAACGGTTGTTGTCTTACCAACTCCACCTTTACCCGAAGTAATTACTAATGATTTGCCTGCCAATTTTTTCCCTCCATTTTTATAATTTTATATTTCAAAATTCTCGACCATAATTTGTCCATCCTGAATAAAAGCCCTTTCAGGGTTCAAACTTTTTCTATTTTTGCTTTCTTCAGGAGGTCTTGCAATCTTTTTAGATATTCTTAATTGAGTAGGTTCTAATTTTAAAGCAGTAACAGAAGCTTCGGTAGAACCTCCTGCTCCGGCGTGAACAACCCCTCTAATTTTGCCAAAAACGATAATATCTCCGCCGGCAATTACCTCTGCACCTGGATTTATATCACCAATTATTACTACATTTCCTGATTTTTTAACTTTTTGACCTGATCTTAATGTTCTATTTATTAGATAAGTTTCTCCTTCATTATTAATTTCAATAGTATCTTTTTTTATTACATCACTTGTAAATATAATATTTTTTACGTCTTTATAGCCACGTGCAATATTTACTATCTCATTTAATTGGTCAATTTTAAAACTATTATCAGCTATATTTATATATAAATCAGCACCAGCATAAAAATTTGTAGCACTAGTTACATGATCTCGCAATGCATTTTTTATTCGATTAAATTCAGCATTAGGATCAAGCTTTAGCACTATGCCATTTTTAGCCACTTTAAAAGAAATCGGTGATTTCATAATTTATATCTTTCCTTTCTCATTATATTAAATTCACTAGTTAATGATAAATTCCTTTTCTAATCTGAAGAAAATACATCTCTAATATATTCAAATAAATTACTTTTATCCTCTTGTTGATTAGATTGGGTCTGTTTGTTTTCGTTTTGTTCTTCTTTTTCATTTACTTCTTGTTCATTTTCTTCACTATCAACCTCAGCAACTTCAGTTTCAATCCCAAAATATTCTTTAATTATGTCACCAGCAATTGGTAAAGTATAAGTAGAAGAACTACCATTTTCTAAAAATACTAGAACTGCTATCTCTGGATTCTCAGTTGGAGCAAACCCACCAAACCATCCATGACTGACATCTTCAGTTCCAGTTTGCGCAGTTCCTGTTTTCCCCGCTACCTTGATGGGAAATTCTCTAAAAGTACTTCTTGCGGTACCATAAGAAGACATTGTAACTTCTTGCATACCTTCATGTAGTATTTCGAATAACTGATTACTGTAATCTAATTTTCTAATCACTTGGGGACTTTGCTCGTATATAATTTCTCCCTTAGCATTTTTAATTTTATCTACTAAATAAGGTCGATACAAAGTACCATTGTTGGCAATAGCTGAAATATAATTCACCAATTGAATAGGGGTGGTTAATAAACCACCTTGTCCAATCGAAAGATTGACCGAATCACCTGGATACCAATTACCATTTTGATCATCAATAGCACCTTTTGGTACTATTCCTTTTTTTTCCTCTGGTAAATCAATTTCCGTTTTTTGGCCTAATCCATAGTTTAAAGCAGTATTCACTAATTTATCACCTTGATACTGTTCATATAATCTATAACCTAATTTATAAAATATTATATTATTAGAACGAGCAATTGCTTTTGTAAAATCAAGCCTACCTTCCCCGCCAGGATGCCAATTTCTAAAAGGTCTCGACCAGTCTGGAATATAAAATAATCCATTTTCATCAACAAATTCTGTATCTCCATTTATATTAAGATATTTTATTGCTGCACTACCCGTAACTAATTTAAATAATGAACCCGGTGGCACAGCTGCCATAATATTCCTATTTAATAAAGGTTTCATAGGATCATTTGATAAATCTTGATAATCCTTTGTACTCAGTCCAGTTGAAAATAAGTTAGGATCAAAATCAGGATAACTTGCCATTGCAATAACTTCACCATTGTTTGGATTTAAAACAATGGCTGAACCCCCTGTTGGTTTATATCTTTCTGGGTCATCTTCTGCTTCCTGCATAAGTCGTTCAATATGTTTTTTTAAAATCTTTTCAATTTCCCGCTGATAATCTAAATCAAAATTCAAAACAATATTATTACCAGGAACCGGAGGCTTTGTACCAAGTTCTTTGACCATTTCTCCCACGTTATTAACTTCAATCTGTCTAATACCATCTTCACCTTTTAAATATGATTCATATTCTTTTTCAAGTCCCGATTTTCCTATCATATCCTGCACATTATAACTATTTATCCCCTGACTTTGATAATATCTTAACTCAGATTTGCTAATTTCACCCACATATCCAATAATATGAGAGGCTAAATCCTCATATACATAGTCTCTTATAGAAGATTCCTTCACTAAAATACCAGGTAACTCCTCCTGGTTTTCTAATAATATGACCATATCTTCTTTATTGATATTCCTCTTTAATATTAAAGCATTTTGATTATTCATCTTCTTTTTACTAAAGTTATAATTGCTTAATAAATTCTCATAGGTTAATGAAGTTAGATTGGCAATTTTGCTTAATAAAGAATCTACTTTTAATTTAGGAGGAATTTCATTTGGAAGTAAATAGAGGCTATGAGATAGTTTATTATTTACTAAAATTTCTCCATCACTATCTATTATTTTACCTCGTGGGGCACTAATAGGACGAAAGGATGTCCTGTTTCCTTCTGATAGATTATAATAGTAGTCTCCATTTAGTATTTGAAGTTGAAAGGCTCTTGCAACTAAAAGGATAAAAATTATTATTAATATAACTTTAAAAATTTTTATTCTATCTTCCATAATAGTTTTCACCATAATAAAATAATCTGTATAATATTATATAAATAATTAAAGATAATACTGCATTATATATTGAACTTGGTATTATTGTATTTTTTAAACTTTCCCAGTAATTAATACTAAAGATTAATTCTTCGGATAAAACAATTGTCAGCATGTAATATATTATAGAGGCACCAAATGTAATAACTGGAGCTAATAGATAATTACCTTTAAAAAAATGACCTTCCATAAAACCATTTACAAATCCAAGAGGGGCTTTAATAATTGTATTTATTGAAATAAATTCACCCAGAAAAATATCCTGCAGTAATCCACCAATAATCCCCATTAGTAAACCGGTTTTAGGTCCATCTAAAATTGAAATAACCACTACGAGAACCAAAATTATATCCGGCTTTATATCCCAGGGAGTATATAGGGATAAAATTGTAACCTGCAGGACTAATCCAATTATTAATATTAAAACAAAGATTATGTTACGATTCAAAAAGAGCCCTCCTAAAAATCAGTTATTACTAATACTTCTTCTACTGTATTTATTGAGCTAAACAACTTTATATCTGCACTCTGTGATAGTCCATAATTATCTGAATTTATTTCCTGTACTCTACCAATCGGTAAACCCTTAGGATAGTTATTTGAAAAACCAGAGGTAACAATAATATCTCCTTTTTTTATATCTGCATCCCAAGAGATCTTTTCCATGATATTAATAGTATCATTATTTAATTGGCCCTTTACAATACCAATAGTTCTTGATTCATTTCGCTGAACAATACCTCCCACTACAAATTCAGGATCATAAATCAAGGAAATTTGTGAACTGCTTGATCCAACATAATCAATCCGACCCACAAGCGCACCATTATAACTGATAACAGGCATTTTCTTTCTTACACCATCATTAGATCCACGATTTATTATTAACTTATTTTCCCATAAAGAAGGACTAAATCCTATTACTGTTCCCCCAATTGTTTCAAAGGGAACATGTTCTTTAAAAGATAATAGTTTTCTTAATCGCTCGTTTTCTCTTTGAAAGCCTTTTAGCATAATGTTTTGTAGTTTTAAAGAGGCTAATTCCTTCTCTAACTTTTTATTTTTTTCCATCACTTCATCTACATTCAGCAAACCATGCCAATAAGAAACAGTCTCATGATATATGCCTGAAAAAAACTCAATAATGGGGCTTATTAAATTATAAATTCCACTTTCGATATATTGGAAATATGAAATATTAATATTGAAAAAATAAAGGGTACCTACTAAAGCTAATAATACAATCATGATCGCAATAAATATTAATCTACCTTTATTATCCAATTTTTATTCCCCCTATGATAGTTTTTTTGGGGTAATTAAAAGATCTTTAATTTTATCTAATTCTTCTAAAGCATTACCTGTACCATTTACTACACAGTCTAAGGGTTCTTCGGCTAAATAGACAGGCATTTGAGTAGTTTCTATTAGAAGTTCATCTATACCATGTAATAATGCTCCTCCACCGGTTAGTATAATACCTCTACCCATTACATCGGAAGCTAATTCGGGTGGAGTTTTTTCTAAAGTTCTTTTAACAGCATCTAAAATATTATTTACCGGTTCTTTGAGAGCATCTTTTATTTCATCAGAATTTATTGTGACAGTTTTAGGTAAACCATTTACTAAGTCACGACCTTTGATTTCTTTAGTTAAACCTTCATTATTTCCGGTAGCTGTTCCAATATCAATCTTGATTTGTTCGGCTGTTCTTTCACCCACCATTAACTTATATTTCTTTTTAATATATTGAGAAATAGCTTCATCCATTTCATCGCCGCCAATTCTTATAGAACTACTGGTCACAATACCCCCAAGAGAAATTACAGCAACCTCAGTTGTACCGCCTCCGATATCAACTATCATATTACCAGTAGGTTCATGGATAGGTAAACCTGCTCCAATAGCAGCAGCCATTGGTTCTTCTATTAAGAATGCACTACGGGCACCCGCCTGTAAAGCTGCATCAATAACAGCTCTTTTTTCAACTTCTGTAACACCAGAAGGAACACATATAATAATACGTGGCCTTACTAGTCTATTTCTTTTATGAGCTTTTCTAATAAAATGTCTGAGCATAGTTTCGGTTACATCAAAATCTGCAATTACTCCATCTTTCATCGGCCTAACTGCCTTTATATTACCTGGTGTTCTACCAATCATATTTTTCGCTTCATTACCAACTGCTAATATCTTTTTATCTTTTTCTTTTAAAGCCACAACAGAGGGTTCTCTTATTATAATACCCTTTCCCTTTACATATACTAAAGTATTAGCAGTCCCTAAATCTATTCCCATATCCCGGGAAAAAGGTGCACTTAAAAAATTAAACAACTTTATTCCTCCTTTTATATATCTTAAAATAATTTTTTTGCTTTTAAACTAATATATTTGTCATCACCAATTATTATATGGTCCATAACTTCTATCCCTAAAACTTCACCTGCTGAAAATAATCTGTTTGTAACTTCAATATCATTATCACTGGGAGTTGGATCACCACTGGGATGATTATGAGCTATTATTATGCTTGCACAACTTTTTTTAATAGCTTTTTTAAATACTTCTCTGGGATGAACCGTAGAACTTGAAAGCCCACCTTTTGATATTAATGTCTTTGCAATTACTTTATTTTTAACATCCAAAAGTACTGCATATAAATGTTCTTGTCTAAGATATCTCATCATTGGCATTAAAAAGGAAGCAGCATCTTTTGGTGAATTTAAAACCACCTTGCCCTGGAATTTACAACTACTTATCCTTTTACTTAATTCTATTACAGCACATAGTTGAGTACCTTTTGCTTTACCAATACCTCGATACTTCATAAATTCTTCTGGTGTAAAATCTATTATACCCTTTAAACCATTGGTTTGATTTAATAGATTATTAGCTAAATCGATTGCAGTTTCTTTTTTGCTGCCTGTTCTAATAATCAAGGCAACTAATTCTTCGGTAGTAAGACTATTACTACCATATTTAATCATTTTTTCTCTTGGTCTTTTATCTAATGGCATCTCTTTAATAGTATATTTATTATTTGATATAATTGTTATATTAACTCCTTTCTAATACATTACTTTAAAAATTAATATGATTATCTATATTATCTCTATACTAAAACTTTTTAGGGCCATTGATAACATATGAATTGGTAGTCCCATCACCGTAAAATATGACCCTATTATTTTATTTACAAATATACCACCTTTACCCTGGATTCCATAAGAACCAGCTTTATCCATAGGTTCTCCGGTTTTTATGTACCTATCTATTTCTTCATCATTAATTTTACGCATATAAACTTCTGTTACATCATAATCTAAAAAATGCATTTCATCATTGGCTGAAATTAGTGCTATACCAGTATATACTTCATGTGTATCGTTTTCTATTAATTTAAGCATTTTCTTAGCATCTTCTTCATCTTCTGGTTTACCTAAAATCTTGTTATCATAAGCTACTATAGTGTCTGCAGCTATAATCAAAGCATTTTCAACTACTTTAGCTACATTTGATGCTTTAGCTAAAGATAGTTCTTGAACTAATTTTTCGGGACGTTCATAATCAAATCCACTTTCATCAATTTTACTCGGCATTGCAGTATATTTTATTCCTAAGCGAGTAAGTAAATCTTTTCTCCTATCGGATGAGGAGGCTAATATTATTTTTTTATCTATCATTATATATCAATCCTTTTTAGTCCACGGGGTAAATAATTATACGTAAATATAGCTACTAGTCCAATACCTACTCCTGTAGGTAAGGCTAATAAAATTAAGTATGGTAGATAATAAAAAATGGCATCATTGGAAATAATGAGATAAGCGGTTACGATTTGTCCAACATTATGGAAAACTGCTCCACCTAAACTAACTCCAATTATACTGAATTTATTTCTGAAATAATAAAAAAACATACTCATTATCAAATATCCTAAAATACCGCCACTTAGACTTAAATAAAAGTTTATAGTCATAAAAGTACCGGCCAATATTGAACCTAAAAAAATTCTTAGTAAAAGAATTTGCAGGCCGGCAATAAATCCAAATAATATAAGTCCCAATAGATTAGCAATATTGGCTAACCCTAATTTTGCACCGGGAATAATAAAAGACAAAGGTAACATATTTTCTACTAAATGTAAAACTAAACCTAAACCAACCAAAAGTGCGATTATTACTATTTTCCTAGTACTCATTAATTAAACCTCATTTCAAATTTATAAAAAATTTAAAGGTTTATTTTAATTATTTCAACAAAAAAAACTGATTTCCTTTAAACTAAACTAATTAAAATTTACCATGAAACAGCATCAAGGTCACTGTTAGTCTGTTCAATCCATATTGAAACTTTATTAGGTACACAAATTATAGAAGGACCGGGCTTAGATATCCAACCAGTTTTTTCACATATCTTAGCTGGATCTTCTTCTGGTGCTTCTTTTAGCCTTACTCGTCCATTATGTGCTTCAATAATAGAAGTCCCAAGAGGACCTTCAACCTTTATGATCATAGGTTCTTCTTGATAAGTTTCAGAAAAAGGAATCCTTTTTACCTCTTTTGAACTATCCTTAATATATATAAATGAATTTTGCTCTTCATTGTTACTAAAATAAGCACTTATAAACGGATAAGCAATCATAATTAGGGAAATAACAATAATTACTATAATTAATATTTTATCATAAACAGTTAAATATCTTGTGATTTTTTCCAATTAAATCCCCTCTCCTAATCGTTATCATTTTAACATTTTTTTATGAAAATGTCTATCTTTATGGAGAATTAAAAATTTCATTTACAAAATAAAAACCGAGCTTATTCAGCCCGGCTTTAACACATTTTATTATTTGATTAATATTTAATTTTCTTTTTCAACTTCATCCTTATAGATAACATTAATAGCTCCATCAACTTTACAAACTTCTGCACATAAACCACATTGTACACATTTATCCTGATCAATTTCATGTACTTCTTTAAGTTCTCCTTCAATAGCCTCTACTGGACAAGCTTTTGCACATCTTGTACAACCAACACAATCTTCTGTAATTACTACTTTCTCTATTAACCTACCATTAAATTCAATGGTACCAGTAGGACATTTTTCAGAACATATGCCACAGTTGATACACTTATCATAATCAATAACTGCTAAGTTATCTTCCATGGTAATTGCATCTACAGGACAGGCTTTAGCACAAAGAGAACAACCTATACAGCCCACTTCACATATTTTTGAAACTACTTTACCAGGCTCATGTGAGGAACATCTTATATGATTTAATTTATCTTCAGGAGCCATTGTAATTATGTTTTTCGGACATGCTTCTACACATTTTCCACAACCAATACAAGTTTCTTTATCTATAACCGGTAGACCATTATCACTTATTGTTATTGCATCAACCGGACAAACTGCTGCACAGTCTCCAAAACCTAGACAGGCATATTGACAGCTTTTTGTACCTCCATTAATAGATTCAGCTGCTTTGCAGGTTTTTATACCTTCATATTCAGAGAGTTTCTTGGTCTCCTTAATACCACCACCACATAATAATTGCGCCTTGACGGTTTCATTAGTACTTTGTCCTTCCACTCCCAGAATTTCTGAAATTTTTTCTGCAACAACTTCTCCACCAACCGGACAGCCGTTAATTTCAGCTTCTCCTTCAACAACTGCTTCTGCAAAACTAGCACAACCTGCATAACCACAAGCACCACAGTTAGCCCCCGGTAAAACCTCTTCTACTTCTTCAATTCTTTCATCAACTTCTACATGGAACTTTCTTGAAGCAATACCTAAACCTAAAGCTAACACTGCTCCAATACCACCCATGCTCAATACTGAATATAAATAGACAGGATCCACTTTGTCACCTCCAACAAGTATCAATTAGATTGAAATTAATCCTGAAAAACCCATAAATGCCATAGCCATTAGACCGGCTAATATTAAAGTAATGGGCACACCCTGTAGTGTTTCTGGCACATCACCAAATTCTAATCTTTCTCTTAAACCTGCCATTAAAACTATTGCTAATGTAAAACCAATACCTGCACCTAAACCAAATACCACACTTGTAATAAAGTTATAGCCATTTAAAGGAATCAAAAGTGCAAGTCCTAAAATAGCACAATTAGTCGTAATCAGTGGTAAAAATATTCCAAGTGCTTTATATAAAACAGGACTTGATTTCCTAATAAACATCTCAACAAACTGAACTAGGGAAGCAATAACTATGATAAAAGAAACATATCTTAAAAAAGGTAGGTTAAAAGCTTCCAGTATATATGTATTAATTAACCAAGTGGCTGCTGCTGTTAAGGTCATAACAAAAGTAGTTGCCATACCCATACTAAAAGCAGTCTCTACCTGTTTAGAAACTCCTAAAAAGGGGCAGATTCCTAAAAACTTAACTAAAATAAAGTTATTGATTAAAACAGTACTAATAAAAACAAGTACTACAACTCTCAACTCTTCCATTAATTACCCCTCCTTTTAATTGCATTCATAATTCCCACTAAGATACCTAAACTGATAAATGCACCGGCTGGTAGAATCATAATTACCATAGATGGATACCAACTTCCAAGAATCTGTATTCCAAAAATTGAGCCCATGCCAAAAAACTCTCTCATAGCACTTAATACTACTAAAACCCAGGTAAATCCTAATCCCATACCAAGGGCATCTGCAATTGCACGATGAGTTGGATTTTTAGAAGCAAACGCTTCTTGTCTTCCTAATATTAGACAGTTAACCACAATTAAAGGAATAAATAAACTTAAAGAAGCTGCAATATCAGGAAAAAATGCTTTAAGGAAATAATCAGTAAACGTAACAAAAGTTGCAATTATTAAAATAAAACTAGGGATTCTAACATTGTTAGGTATGTACTTTTTAAAAAGTGAAATTACAATCTCAGATGATAATAATACAAAAGATGTGGCTATCCCCATTGCCAGACCATTTTGCACTGTATTTGTAACCGCTAAAGTGGGACACATTCCGATTACTAATACTATAATTGGGTTTTCTCTCCAAAGACCATTTTTAAAATCTTTAAATAATCTTTTCAGCATTAAGCCCCACCTCCATAAGCATTTTGGATTTGTTTAACAGCACTTTCGACAATTTTTGTTACACTAGTTGACGATATCGTTGCACCAGCAATTGCTTCTACTTCTAATTCTGTTTGTGGTGCTCTTTTTACTACTGTATAATCTCCAAAAGGTTTATCTTCAAAGTTACTCTTATATTCTTGGCCTGTAATTCTGGCTCCTAAACCAGGAGTCTCTTCATGACTGAGAATTTTAATTCCATATATTTTTTCTTCATTAATATTTACTCCGACCATTAGTTCAATAACATTTTGATAACCAGGTCCAGATGCTATCATAGCAACCCCAACTCGATTACCGACTTCATCATATCCCTCATAGAAAGTTTGGCCCTTTTTTTCAACTTCTTCAAATTCTTCAGCTTGCGGAACTACAGATCTAATAGCTTGCTGTCTTGCTTCAGCCTGATGTTTTTGTATATAGGGGTTTGTCCATTGGTAAACAAAAGATAAAGCTACAGCTGAAATAATACCAATAACAGTTAAAGTAAGTACTAATTTACTAATTTTAGTATCCATTACTTCACCACTCCCAATGTCTTTGGTTTTAAATATCTATCCAGTAAGGGAACAGTGGTATTCATAAATAATATGGAATACATTACACCTTCTGGATAACCACCCCATAATCTAATAATTGCTACAAGCAGGCCGGCTCCAATACCAAAAACCCACCTTGCTTTTTTTGTAACAGGTGAAGTAACCATATCTGTTGCCATATAAAAAGCTCCTAAAATTAAACTACCAGCAAAAAGATGTACTACTGGATTTGCTCCTGCTAAAAATGTGACTATTATAACAGTAGAAATCATACCAGTTGGTATACGCCAGTTTATGTAACCTTTATAAATTAAATAAGCAGCCCCCAATAATAAGGCTAAAGCAGAAGTCTCTCCTAAAGAACCTCCTGTATTACCAATAAATAGATTCCATACTCTTACTAATTCGCCTCCAGAAATTTGACTTAAAGGAGTAGCAGTCGAAGTACCATCTACAGTCCAAGTAGTCATTAGAACTGGATAAGAGGCCGTTAAAAAAGCCCTTCCAATTAAAGCGGGATTAAACACATTATATCCTAATCCCCCAAAGACTTGTTTTCCTAAACCTATACCAACCACACTACCTAAAAAGGCTGTCCACAAAGGAATAGAAGGCGGTAATGTTAAAGCTAAAAGTAAACCAGTTAAAACTGCACTTCCATCATTTATTACAATTTCTTTATTTCTAATTTTTAAAAATGTATATTCAGTCAATACTGCTCCTATTACACTAACAGCTACAACTAATAAAGCTCTGAAGCCAAAAAAGTATGTAGCAGCTAAAACAGCAGGAATAAGAGCATATACAACTGTCCACATTATTTCTTCAACCGAAGTTGAATCTTTTATATGTGGATTTGGTGTAACAAGCAGTTGTTCGTTATTCATAACTATCCCCCTTACTGTGATGATTTTTTCAATTTCATGTCTTCCATTTTACCTATCCTAATATAATCTAATAATGGTCTATCAGCTGGACATATATATGAACAGGAGCCACATTCAATACAACTTTGCACATCATATTCATCTAATTCATCATAACGTTCATATTGTGATAGGTCTGATAATTTTAATGGTAACAATGACATCGGACATGAATCCACACATCTTGCACATTTAATACATGGCTTCGGATCAAACTTAGCTACACTTTCTTTATGTAAAACAATAATTCCTGAAGTTCCTTTAACAGTTGGGACAGCCGTAGAATGCTGAGCTGAACCGGTCATAGGTCCTCCTAAAATAATTTTTCCAGGGTCTCCATCATAACCCCCAGCTTCTTCTATTAAATCTTTAATCCTTGTACCTAACCGGTAGTAAAGATTACAAGGTTCCATTATCCCTTCCCCGGTAATAGTAATGGTTCTCTCTATTAAAGGTTTACCCTCTGTGACTGCTTCTAATACGGCCACAGCTGTAGAGATATTATTTACAATACATCCTACATCTAAAGGTAATCCACCGGCCGGAACTTCTCTTCCCAGGGCAGCTTTGATAAGCATTTTTTCTCCACCCTGCGGATACTTGGTTTCAAATACTTTAATTTCTAAATTAGCTTCATCTTCTACTGCTTTTTTCATATTTGAAATGGCTCTTGGTTTATTATCTTCAATACCAATAAAACCTTTTTTAACTCCCGCTGCCTTCATCATCAGTTTCATACCTTCTACCACATCAGATGAGCGTTCGATCATCATTCGATTATCTACATTTAAAAAAGGTTCACATTCAATACCATTTAATATGAAATATTCCACCTCTTTATCTTCAGGCACTGATAATTTAACATGGGTAGGAAACATTGCTCCTCCCAAACCTACTATACCAGCTTCCCTTACAATACTTCTAATCTCTTCCGGCGTTAAATCTTCAACTGCTTTATCTGGTTTTAATGATTCATCAACTTCATCTTCTTCATCAGCTTCAATTATTATTGATAAAGTCTTTTGTCCGGAAGGTGTGCGAACATTTTCGATAGCTTTAACTTCACCTGAAACAGAAGCATGCACAGGTGCAGATACAAAACCATCTGCATCTCCAATCTTTTGTCCCCTTTTTACATGGTCACCCTTTTTTACTAAGGGTTCTAACGGTGCACCAATATGTTGTTGGAGAGGTATGACTACCTCTTGGGGCCTTTTTGCATCCCTTAAAGGCTTTTCTTTAGTTAATTCTTTGTGGTATTCAGGATGAATCCCCTTTTTGAATGTAAGTACACTCATTTTTTCACCTCTAATTTTTATATATTCTTTTAAAATAAACAACTATGTTAATTCTATAATATGTACGGTCAATCTGCAAATTATTTTACAATAAAAGTGTCATATCCTAATTCAATTAATTGTTCTTCAATTTTTTCAGTTTCCTCTCTGGTCTGTTTACCTAAAACTCTCACTTTAAAGGTCGAAGCCTCTTTTATTATAACATCATATCCTTTGTCTTCAAGTTCCTTTTTAAAACTTTCTGCATTTGCCTTTTGAGAAAAAGCCCCAACTTGTATTTTAAATACGTTCTGATTTTCTTCTGGGGAAGTAACTTGATTGGTCTCTTGTGTTTCTGTTGTATTTTCTTCGACAGCTGTTTGGGTTTGTTCTGATTCAGTTTCAGACTCTTCTATAGATTGAGAAATATCATTAGTATCCTCTTGTTGTTGAACTTGTTCTTGTGTATTATTTTCAGTCTGTGCAGCTTGGTCAGTACCGCCTTTCATCCATCTAAATAAATTAAGTCCAACTAAATACCCTACAAACACACATATTATTGCCATAACTATTATTACAAGTGTTAAAGACCTATTAGATTTTTTCTTTTTTGCCATCTTGTAAACCTCCCTCTTTTAACAAATAAGTATAAAATCTTGCTTCGGCAACTGTATATAAAGAACCTGTAATGCAAAAGATATCGCCTTTTTGCAGTTTTTTATAAGTGCTTTTTACTGCCTCATAAATATTATCATACATATCGTTTTTTATGTCTAGTTTTTCAGCATAATTTTTTATAGTAATTTGAGGTAGGGACCTCTCATTTTGATTTCTAGTAATTACAAAATCCTTTTCATGTTTTAAACTCTTTATTAATTTAAGCATTTCTTTATAATCTTTATCTTTTAATATACTAATTAGAAAGTATACTTTTTTATCCTCTTCAATATATTCATCTAAAAATTCAACAAGTCTTTTTATTCCATCCACATTATGAGCACCATCTAAAATAATATCAGGATTTCTTTGCATAACCTCTAATCTACCTGGCCATTCGCAATTGGCTAAACCATTATAAATAGATTCCTTTTTTATATTATATTGCTCAGGTAATAAATCTAAAGCTCGTATAGATAATGCAGCATTAGTAATTTGATGATCCCCTAGAATATTTAATTTTAAATTTTTAAAAAATTTATCATCATATTGCAGATTAAAAGTTTGAAAATCAAGATTTTTATTTTTAATTTCATATTTTACTTCGTCTTCTAAAATAATAAGTCTTGACTTTTTTTGAGAAGATTTCTCTCTAAAAACTGATAGGGCTTCTTCGTTATCAGCCCCAGTAATTATAGGTACCTTGCTTTTAATAATACCTGCTTTTTCAAAAGCTATATCTTTAATTTCAGGACCTAAAATATCAGCATGTTCATAACTAATATTGGTAATAATACTTAACAAAGAACTCTTTATGGCATTAGTGGCATCTAATCTTCCCCCTAAACCAACTTCTAGTATACCAATATCAATGTTTTTTTCATAAAAATATTGAAAGGCTATCACAGTTATTATTTCAAAAAAACTAGGATCCTCTAATTTAATATCCTTATCAGAATCCTCGAAAATATCTTTTAACTGATTTACAATCCCTTTTAATTCATGAGTATTTATTGCTAAATTATCTACCTTAAATCTTTCATTAAAATGAATTAAGGGTGGTGATATATAGGTCCCTACTTTATAACCGTTTTCTCTTAAAATACTAGTTAATAAAGCAGCTGTAGAGCCCTTACCATTTGATCCTCCTATATGTATATAGTCAACCTTATCTTGGGGATTACCCAAATAAGAAAGCAGTTTATTTACTCTTTTTAAACCTGGATTAAAACCACCTTTTTTACCATATTTTTTAAATTGTAATAGAAATTTATATGGATTCATTTTACCATCCCTCTTTAACAAATACTATTCAAAAAAACTTGAAGCATTGTACCTGTTTATTATAAAATAAACTATAAACAAAAAGGGGGGAAATCATTGAATAAAATATTATTTTTTTCATTACTTTCATTATTTATAGCTCAATTTTTAAAAATATTTACTATTAAACCTTATTCTTTTACCAATATTATTGGCTCAGGAGGTTTCCCTAGCTCTCATTCCTCTTTTGTAGCAGCCTTATCTACCTTAATTGGTTTAAAGTATGGATTTGACTCAGACCTCTTTGCTATTGTCTTGATCTTTTCTTTAATTGTAACTTATGATGCAAGCGGAGTTAGAAGAGCCGTCGGTGAACAAGCTAATGTGTTAAATAAATTAATCAAACACCTTAATGTAAAAAATATTGAAAGAGATCCCGAATTATTAAAAGAAGATTTAAAAGAACTAATTGGACACACTCCTTTAGAAGTTTTCGCAGGAGTATTATTAGGAGTAGTAATAGCTCTTATTGGTCATTATTATATCTTTTAGCATATTTTTGCAAATATTTTATAACATCTTTTCGATTATCAAAAAATCCTAGGGCTTGCTTTTTCTTCAACTCAGCTAAAATATCCCCTATCAATTCTCCTTCTTTTATATTCATAATATTTTTCACATCATTTCCATCTATAAACTGATAGGAAAGCCTCTCTTTTATTATTTTTAACTTATTTAATGTTTCTAAAATTATTTCTTGTTGTTGGCTTTCATGCTCAGTATAAAAAAAGCTTAATAGTAAATACTTTAAGGTTTCGACCTCTGTCTCTTTAAAGAATAATTCTTCATAAATCAATATATCATTATTTGTTAAAATATTATAGTTTTTTAATAAATAATTTAATGAATATAGATAATCACCGATTACATTGACTGCTTTTTTATTGAAAGTATAAGATAATAAATATTTTTTTAAAACCTCAATAGAAATAAATCCATGATACACAGGCCTCATGAAAAATAATATTAAATTAAATATGTAATTATCCATTTCTATTTTACTTAAATACTCTTCTTTTTTTACAAAAGATATCTGTTTAAGTAATTTATTATGTACATCTATATTATTTTTGAAATCAATACTAAATATTACTTTAACTAAATTGCTCTTTAAAAGTAATTTAAATTTTTCAGGTTTTAAATATTTAGAAAACATTTTAAAAATCTCATCTTTTATTCTTTCCTCACTAATATTTGATAATATTTTTTTGTTTTCCGCAATTAACTGGTAAGTATCTTCCGCAATCTCAAAGTTTAAATTATTAGAAAAACGAAAGGCCCGTAGTATTCTTATGGGGTCCTCATCTATAAAATTACTGCTTACCATCCTTATTCTTTTATTTTCTAAATCTTTAACTCCTTTAAAAGGATCAATAATATTTTCTTTTTTAATAAAAATATTATCATTTTTATAACTTAAATTATCTAAAGCAAGTGCCATAGAATTAATAGTAAAATCCCTGCAGCCAAGATCTTGATAAAGATCTTGACCTACAGGGTTAGTAAAGTCAATAAACTTGTTATCTTCAGTTACTATTCTATATATATTGCGTTTTTTATCTAATACAATTTTTTTGCGTTTAATTAACTGACTAAATTTATTAACAATTCTTTCTAAATCAGACATAACTAATAAATCAATATCTTTGATTTCTCTATTTAGCAAATAATCTCTGATTGTACCGCCAACTATATAAATTTGAGTATCGTTTGCTATATCTTTTAAGCTTGATAAATAGTTCATATCTTTCACCTTACTTAATCAAGTAATTTTGCTATTATTTCATCTACCTCAAAACCAAAGTGCTCTGCCACTTCATTGCCAGGAGCACTGGCTCCAAATTCATTTTGGCTTATAACAATATCTTTTTGATCTAATAATTTATACCAACCATTATCAACTCCGGCTTCAATAACAACTTTTTTATCTTTTGGATTACCCATTAATTTTTTAATATAAGAATTATCTTGAGATTCTAAAATACTTCTTTCCGGTACTGAAACGACTCTACTTTCTATATCTTTATCTTTTAATTTATCGGCAATCTCTACTGCTAGTGAAACCTCACTACCACTAGCTATAAAGGTAAATCTATAATTATTTTTTCCTTCTCTTACTACATAGCCGCCTTTTTGAAAACCACTAATACCAGTTTCTTTATTAATCTTGGGTAAACCTTGTCTAGTTAATACTAAAGCTGTCGGCCCTTCTGTTCTATTTACAGCAGCAAGCCAAGCTTCTTTAGTTTCCTCAGCATCAGCTGGCCTATATACTTTTAGATTTGGAATCGTCCTTAAAGCCTCTAACTGTTCTACCGGTTGGTGAGTAGGTCCATCTTCACCAATATATATGGAGTCATGGGTAAAGACATAAATTACCGGTTGTTTCATTAAAGCTGCTAATCTAATAGCAGGCCTCATATAATCAGAGAAAACAAGGAAAGTAGCAGCAAATGGTCTAATTCCTTTATGGAGTGCCATGCCATTTACAATACCACCCATAGCATGTTCTCTTACTCCAAATCGGAAATTACGTCCACCATGTTCATTGCGCTGAAACTCTTCATATTTATCTAAAAATGTTTTATTAGAAGGAGCTAAATCAGCAGAGCCACCAACAAGATAATCTAATTTATCTGCAATTGTTCTTAAGGTTGCACCGGAAGCTTTACGGGTTGCTATAGGAGTATCAATATCTAAATCTCTCACTTCTTTTATTAGCTCATCTTCTACTTCTAAATTATATGCTTTTGCCCATTTTTCATAAAGATCAGGATATTTTTCTTTCCATTTGGCAAACTCATGATCCCATTCTTCTTTTCTTTCTTTTAAAAGCTTTTTTCTTTCCTTAAAATATTCTTTAACATTATCAGATATATAAAACTTTTTGTCTGTAGGCAAACCAAAATGTTTCTTCAAGCCCTCTATTTCCTCTTCACCTAATGGGGCACCATGTGCACCTGCAGTGTCTTGTTTATTAGGAGCACCATAAGCAATATGTGTTTTTGCAACTATAAGGGAAGGTTTGGTCGGTTCGGCTTTTGCTTTCATTAAAGCTTTTCTCATATCATTAATATCATGTCCATTTACATCTTCTATAACTTGCCAATTATATGCTTTAAATCTTTCCGGTACTGATTCAGTAAATGTAATATCAGTTGAACCTTCTATAGATATATTGTTATCATCATAAATAGCAATTAATTTGCCTAACCCTAGGTGTCCTGCTAAAGAGGCTGCTTCTGAACTTATTCCTTCCATCATACAGCCATCACCCATAATAGTATAAGTATAATGATCTACAATCTCTAAATCATCTTTATTAAATTTAGATGCTAAATGTCTTTCTGCTATTGCCATCCCCACTGCATTAGCAATACCTTGTCCTAGAGGCCCTGTAGTTGTTTCAACCCCCACAGTTTCTGAATATTCAGGATGTCCGGGCGTTTTGGAACCTAACTGTCTAAAATTCTTTAGTTCATCTAAACTTAGATCATAACCACTTAAATGTAATAATGAATATAAAAGCATAGAACCATGTCCCGCTGACAAAACAAAACGATCCCTATCAGGCCAATTCGGACTTGAAGGATCGTGTTTTAATACTTCACCATACAATAATGATCCTATTTCAGCACAACCTGCCGGCATACCGGGGTGTCCTGAATTTGCTTTCTCGACTGCATCAACAGACAAACCTCTCACTATATTTGCAACTTCTTTCAGCACATTAAAACCTCCTATTGTATTAGTCTATTAATTATTATAATAGAGGGTTAAATCTCATAGCTTTTACCTGTAATTGGTAAATTTAAATTCGCTAAGACTCTCTCTATTAATACACCCTCTCTTTCTGGAAAATCATAACCATATGTTGTCCTTACTGCCATTGAAATAAACTGAACAGCTCTATCAATAGCCATCGGTAGACTATCTCCTGATAGTATACTGCCTACTAATATACTAGTAAATAAATCACCCGTACCAGGAAAGTTAGCTGGAATATAATCACAGTCCACTTTCCAAAAACGTTCTTCCTTTTTTTGATAAGCTAAAACGGAAGTTTTTTCTTTATTGGTATAACCTTCTACACTAGTAATCACAACCATATCAGGACCAAAAGAAGAAAGTTCTTTTAACCATTCTTTAGCTTCATCATCATTACTAATGCCTACATCTTCTTTATCCAGTAAAAATTTCGCTTCAGTTATGTTAGGAGTAATTAAGTCAGCTTTTTTTACTAATGTTTTCATTTTGCTGATCATTTTAGGACCAAATGTATCATAGGTCTGTCCATTATCCCCTAATACTGGGTCTATAATAACATATTGGTCTTCTCTTTTAAATCTTTTTATAAAATCTATAACAATTTCTATTTGATGAATAGAACCTAAAAATCCACTGTATATAGCATCAAAACCGATATTTAAAGATTCCCAATGATTTATATAATCTTGTAATTCATCCGTTAAATCAATAAATTTATAATTATTAAAGCCACCGGTATGGGTTGATAATACAGCAGTTGGAAGAGGACAAGGTTGAATGCCCATAGTTGCTAATACTTCTATTACAGTTGTTAAAGAACCTCTTCCATAACCTGATAAATCATGGATCGCTGCTACCTTTGGTACTGGGTTTTTCATTATCTTCCTCCTAACTTAACCAATTGTACTACCACTTTTTATATTTTTATTTTCAAAGTCTTTTTCTCTTGTATAAGACATAATTCTGCAGTTTCTACCAATTTGAACATTATTTGGAATTTCAGCTCTCTTTGCTACTATATTTAATCCATTAAATAGTAAATCTGGTTTTTCTTCATTAGGTGTTAGATCATCCCCAAAACCAATATGACAGTTCTCTCCAATATCGACTTCTTTATCAATAATACATTTATCAATAATAGTATTTTTTCTTATTCTTGTATCATTAAATATTATTGAGTTACGGACCACTACACCTTCTTCAATATAAACTCCCGGTGATATAACTGAATTTTCTACAATACCATTAATAATAGCACCATTTGATAATAAACTATTATTTGATTTACTGTTCGGTCCAAATTTTACGGGTGGTTTTTCAACACTCTTAGTATGAACTTTCCAATCTTCATCATAAAGGTTTAACTCAGGAATTGGTTCTGTTAAAGACAAATTTGTCTCCCAAAATGATTTTAAAGTACCCACATCACGCCAATATCCTTCATACTCATAAGCATAGACTTCATTATTTTTTATCATGGGTGGAATTACATGGTGACCAAAGTCGGATTTTTCTGCACTACAATATTTATTCAATGCTTTTATTAAAGCATCTTTTGTAAAAACATAAATCCCCATGGAAGCTAGATTATTTGGGGGATTTTCCGGTTTTTCTAAAAAATCAGTAATTTTACCAGTTTTATCAGTATCTAATATACCAAATCTACTGGCATCTTCCTGGGGTACGCGTTGGGCAGCAATAGTTAAATCAGCATTCCGGTCTATATGGTCTTCAACCATTTTATCATAATTCATTTTATACAAATGATCACCCGATAATATCAAGATATACTCGGAGTCTTGACCTCGTAAATAACTCATGTTTTGATAAATAGCATGGGCAGTACCTTTATACCAGCCACCTTCTTTACCGGTATAAGGTTGTAGTATTGTAATACCACCATACTTACGGTCTAAGTCCCATGGTTTACCGATTCCAATATGATCATTAAGTGAAAGTGGTAAATATTGAGTTAAAACTCCTACATTATATATACCAGAATTTACACAGTTACTCAATACAAAGTCAATTAGACGATACTTGCCAGCGAAAGGAACACTAGGTTTAGCTCTGTGTTCTGATAGTATATCCAATCGACTGCCCCTTCCACCTGCAAGTATTAAAGCAAGTGTTTTCAATTTAATCCCCCCTGGATTATATGATAAATATATTTTTTTACTTTTATTCCTTATAATTTTATATTTTCTACAATAAACGTTTAAATCCTTTATTGAATAGGTTGTTAATAAGATTCATTAGTTTTAATATATTTAATTAAAAATATTAATTATATAAACTTATTAATTTATTTTTTTAATTATTTACTTGACAATATTTAATTTTTTAAGTATAATTATCATAGAAATTAATTATTGGAGGTATAAATGTGGAAAAAACTAATTTAAAACTTTTAAAAAATAAAGATTTTATTTTATTATTTCTCGGTGGGTTTGTTTCCAGGATAGGTAATGGAATCCATTATATTGCATTAGTCTGGTTTGTCTTAGATATAACTGGAAGCGGATCGGCCACTGGTCTGATCCTCCTATTATCCACTTTACCAGGTGTTATTATTGGTCCCTTTAGTGGTGTTATCGCTGATAAATTTGATAGAAAAAGATTAATAGTATATATGGATATCTTAAGAGGTTTAATTGTACTCTGGCTTGGTTATACAGTTTACATAGGTATAGCAAACTTTTTCCACATTGGTATAGCAACTGTATTAATAGCTATATGTACCTCATTTTTTAATCCGGCTGTAACTGCCTCAATCCCCAATATAGTAAATGATAAATTATTACAAAAGGCAAATTCTCTAAACCATTTTAGTATGAACTTTACACAGATAATTGGGGCAGCAGTTGGTGGTATATTAATAGCCTCATTTGGAATTGCCGGTGTCTTTTTCATAAATGGTATTTCCTTTTTGATCTCTGCTTTTTCTGAGCTCTTTCTTCATATTCCAGCTGTTAAAATCGAAAAAGAAATAGAAAAAAGCCCAACTATTATAAATGAAATTAAGTTCGGACTTAACTTTTTATGGAAGAAAAAAGAACTTGTTTCTCTCTTTACCATAGCATTATTTTTAAATTTTGTGTCAACTGGCTTAGTAATTTTAGGACTTCCTTTTGTATATAAAGAACTCTTAGGTGTAAATAGTCAGCTTTATGGATTTGCCCAATCTATTTTCCCGGCTGGAGCAGTAATTGGCTCTATTATTTTAAGTCAGATACCGGAGATAAGAAATTATTTTAAAGTCTTATTTTATTCTCTCAGTTCACAGAGTATTTTAATGTTAATAGTTGCAGTACCTCTATTACCTTATGTCTTATCAAATACCTCCACTATGACTATTTATTATTCTTTAATGTTTATTCTCTTTATAGTGGGTATTTTAAATGCAGTAGTTAATGTACCAATTAGTATTTTGCTGCAGAGACTTATACCGGATAATTTAAGGGGAAGAATTACTGGGTTATTGTCTACTATGTCACAGGCTTTAGTTCCTATTTCTGTAGCTTTAACAGGCTATTTGCTTGATATAGTACCAGTTTATACATTATTTTTAGGTGCGGGGATTGCTTCACTAGGTTTATCACTTTATCTTGCCAAGATACCCGCTATGCAGAAATTAAATTATACTGCAGAACAAGTACAACCAAATATGGAAGTATCTACAAATACACTTGATGCATAAAAACATTTTGCATAAAAAACAGAGCAATATAGGCAATAACCAAAGCTAGTAAGGGTGTAAGAATCCACCCTAGACCAATTTTGCCAAGCAATCGATAATTAACGTTTCTCCCTCCTTTTGCCAATCCTATGCCCATCACAGCTCCGACAACAGCTTGTGAACCTGATACAGGCACCAAGGGTAAAGGCGGCAACCCAAGGGATAATAAAATAGATCTCAGACCCTCTGAGGCAAATATGAACAAGACAGTAGAACTTGACAGAACTACTATGAGAGAGGCCACCGGGGAAATTTTAAAAATACTCTTCCCTACGGTGGTCATTACTCTTTTAGAGTAAGTAAAAACCCCAACCGAAATCGATATTCCTCCCAATAAAAATAAGACTTGGGTATCAGAAAGAGTAATAAAACCAAATTCAATACCTTTTAAAGCAGAAGTTTTTGTAAATACCCCCATCACATTAGCTATATTATTAGCACCTAAACTGTAAGCACCAAATGCCCCTACTAAAATTAAGCCTATTCTAGTATACATATCTATTTTAAATAAATGAATACTATAATTATTTACAATATACTGAGCAAATTTAAAAAACAACATTGCAAATAAAGCAGAAAGGATGGGAGAAAAAACCCATGTCCCAACAATTTTGGTTAAGACATCAAGTTCTGTATTATATCCACTAAATATATTCCAACCTATGATTGCGCCAACTATGGACTGAGTTGTAGAAACAGGCAGTTCATAATTAGTCATCAGGTAAACAGTTATACCTGCTGCCAGAGCAACTATAAAAGAACCTGGCAAAGTGTTTACTGCCCCCAGAGTTCCCAGAGTTTCTGTAGTACCGGCTCCACTTACTACTGCCCCTATAATTACAAATACACTTATTATAATAGCAGCTGTAGTAAAGCGAACCATCTTAGTTGAAACAGCAGTGCCGAATAAATTTGCAGCATCATTTGCTCCTAATGACCAACCTAAAAACAATCCACTAGAAATAAATAATAAAGAAGTCATTTAGCTCAATCCTCCATACTCTAAAAAATAACTTTATATAGATCTCTTGATGGTTGCTACAGAAAGTTTTTCACTGATTTCTTCCGCTAGATCAGAAAAATAAGCGATCCTTTCTGAAAAATGCCTGAGATGCACTTTTTTACAAAAGTCATCGATATCTTCACTATTAAAAACTTTCCTTTTTATTCTTTCTTCAATCTTATCAGCTTCATGCTCATAAAAGTGAACTTTATTTACATAATCATTGACCATCGAAATCTCTTCAAAGTATGTTCTGACACCCTTGACTAATTCTTCAGCTGAATTCAAGGACTGTTTAGACAAATCTTTAAATTCAGCTAAAACAAACTCTCTAATTTCTGGTTTTTCAATTGAAAACTGCATCAAAACTTTTTTACAAAGATCAACTTCATTATCCATATTTTCTAATAAAGTTAATACATCACCGCGAGCTTCTGGTATCAACATATATGTGTATAACTTATACTTTATATCCTTTAAAATATCGTCCGCTTTATTTTCTATATCTAAAATATCATCTAAATTTTCTTCAAATAAATCATAGTGCCCATTAAAATATCTATTTATATCTCTTTCAAAAATTAATAAAGCTTCTTCAACTGTATCTAAGTATTCATCAATATCTTTTTCTAATTCTTTAGATTTATTAAAAACAAACTTTTTCATCTAAATTCATCCTCCTTTTGTTTCCAAATTTTTCGCAAACATATTTTGAGGCATGTTGATGGTAATTATTCCTAAAGAGACTAAGATTAAAGCTATAAAAGCATTTAAATTAATTGTTTCTGTAATTATGAAAAATGCTGAAAGAAAGACCCCACTGACCGGAACAATAAATTTATAGATTGTTATATAACCCACCTTATTAAATTTAATTAAGGTATACCATAAGGCAAAAGCGGCTGCTGAAATAAAGGCCAAGTAAATTAATAGCAAACCTGATTTAAAATCAAAATTGACTGAAGTCAAATCAGCTCCACTTAAAGAAATTAAAAACAAGGTAAATGAACCAAAAAACATTTGATAAGAAGTAATGATCATAATGTCTATTTCTTTGGATAAATACTTAACATATAAGATAGCAATTGTGCTCATTACCCCGGTCATAATGATTAAACCTTCACCATTAAGATTAAATACAAAATTAACATTTCCTCTACTAACATTAATTAAAATGACTCCGATGATACCTAAAAGTAATCCGAAGCTCTTTATTTTATTTAATTTGTCATCTTTATAAATGAAATGAGAAGCTATCACAGTAAAAAATATACCGGAAGTAATTAAAATAGAGGCTTTAACACCTGTGGTGTTAGCAAGTCCATTATAGAAAAAAGCATACTGTCCACAAGTTTGAATTAAACCTAATAAAATAAGATGAATATAATTTTTTCTTTTTAATTTAAGCCTCTTAAAACCAGACTTAATAATAATAAATAAAATCAACATTATAGAAGCCAACATAAATCTATAAGAAGCAAATAGCATTTTATTAAAAGGGCCACTATTTTCTAATTCTAAAAGTGAATAACTAACCTTTAGAGAAGGAAAAGCACTCCCCCATAAAATACAGGCAATTATAGCTAAGATGGCTACCGAATATTTATTTTTAAATATATTAAATTTTTCCTCTTTCATTTTGTTTTTTCACCTGCAATCTTTTGTTTTTTCTTTTGATTAGAATTTATGGCTCTAAATATTCCATATAATATTAATATGCCTCCAATAATAGTCGCTTTAGTAAGGGTTTCTTCTAATATTATTAAAGCCAAGAAAGTAGTCATGATAGGCTCTCCTAATATTGCTAAAGATACAATAGTGGCTGGCACATATCTTATTGATAAGTTCAAGACTGAATGTCCAATTAAAGTTGGTCCCAAAGCTAAAAGCAAAATATAAAAATAGTTCATACTTTCATAACCAGTAAAAGAGTTTCCGGAAATCAATATAAAGATAAACAAGAAAAATGCACAGTAGGTATATAAAATATAGATATAGGGTATATATTTAATTTCTTTTCTAAAACTTCTCCCCAAAAATAAATAACAGGCCGCTAAAAATGCTGCTAAAATAGCTAGCATATCACCATAAAATCGGGTTAAAATTATATATAAGTCAGAAAAACTGATTATAACACTACCTATTAGGGCAAATAATACACCGGCAATAGCACCTTTTCTAACATCTTCTTTGGCAAATAAGTACTCTAATAAAAGAGTAAATAAAGGCTGAATAGCAATAAATATTACTGCATTAGCTACATTGGTTAAATGTACTGCCGAAATCCAGGCATAAAAGTGTAAAGCTAATACAAAACCAACTATGGCCGGTCTGATATCTAAAAAATACTTAAAAGAATCTCTATATTTTGCAAGAAACAAAGGCGTTAAAAATATTGAAGTTAAAAAAACCCTATAGAAGGCAATAATTAACGGTGGTGCGGTGATTACTTTGATTATTATGCCTGAAAAAGAAATAATAAAGACCCCTATTGCTAATATTATATATATTTTTATATCATTTTCTGCTAATTTCATAATTATTTGGCCCCTATGTTAGTGAGATATAGTTTTGCTCCTGATCCAATTCAATCTCCTTATTTTTATGAGTGAACTTAATACTATTTCCCTTTAGTAAAGTATATTCAGTTTCTTCTCTAACATGTACATTTAATAATGAACCTTTGTATCTGATTTTAAATTCGTAACCATTCCATTTTTCCGGTAAATATGGATCAAATGATAAGATACCCTTATATGTTCTCATTCCGGCAAAGCCTTGCACTAATACCATCCAGTTGCTCCCCATACAGGCTGTATGAAGTCCCTGATACGCATTTTCATTATAATCATCTAAATCCAGACGGGCAGTTTGAATAAAGTAATCATAGGCGTCATCATAGTAACCAATTTCAGAAGCAATAATACTGTATATAGAGGGAGATAAAGATGAATCATGAGTAGTTTTTGATTCATAGTAATCATAATTCTTCCTTTTAAGTTCTTTACTAAACTTATCTCCCATAAAGAGCATTAATAATATTACATCCGCTTGCTTTATTATTTGATACTTCCAAATTGTCAGGGGATGCCAGTTTTGAACTAAAGGCAGTTCTTGTATTGATATAGATTCAATATCTATTTCTTCTTTGTATAAAAAAGAATCATCCTGCGGATTTATACCCAACCTTTCATTGTAGGGTAAAAACATCTCATTAGCAGCATTTCTCCATTCCTCAATTTCGTTTTCACTTAAATTAATCTTAGCTTTAATTTCCCCAAATTTTTTGGGCTTATTGTTTTTCATTTCTTTATATACTTCAAAAGCATATTCTAAATTAAATTTAGCCATATAATTGGTATAACAATTATTATTAACAGCAGGTTTATATTCATCTGGACCACAGGCTTCATTTATACAAAATTGGCCATCTTTTAATTCTTCAAAATGGCCCAAACTTACCCACATACGAGCAGTTTCAAATAGTATTTCAGCTCCTTTATTATATAAGAATTCCATATCCTCAGTCGCCTGTACATAGTTTTTAATCGCAAAGGCAATATCTGCATTTATATGATACTGGACAGTAGAACCAAGAAAGTTTCCGGAAGCCTCATTACCATTAATTGTTCTCCAAGGAAACAAGGCACCTTCTAATTTCATTCTTTTAGCATTATCTCGAGCCGAATCTAAAATTTCATAACGATAATTTAGCAGTTGTTTAGCTATATCAGGATGACTATATAAGAAAAAGGGAATGATATAAGTCTCTGTGTCCCAAAAGTAATGTCCTTCATAATATTCACCGGTTAAGCCTTTTGCAGCAATATTTGTTTTACCATCTTTACCAGTAGACTGCAATATTTGTAAAGCATTATATCTAAAAGCCTGTTGAAGTGCTTTATCTCCTTCAATGTTAACATCAGAATAATACCAGTAATCTTTAAGATACTCTTTTTGACTGTCTTTTATATTATTATAACCCATTTTATTTGCTTTTTTTACTGCTTGAAAACAACTGGAAAGTATCTCATCTTTATTGATTTCATCATGTGAAGTATAAAAACTAGCATACTTTTCTAAACTATATGTTTTCTGCTCTTTAACATTAATCTCATATACTTCTTTAATATTTTTTTTCTGGATATTTTCTCTGCGAATTATTGAACTTTCCTCTATTCCCTCTATTTGGTTATAGATAGTACTACCAACTGAAATATTCGAATTTTTAGTTGTAACCATTAAATATAAAAACTGACTGTCAATACCTTTTTTATCTATTATCAAGGGACTTCTATCTCTTAGATGATGGGAGTTTTGTACATCACCAATTAAACTGCTCTCAATAGTGATTTTACCATCAAAATTTAAGGGAGTAATATTGTAATTAATAACACCTATATGTTTATATTCAAAAGATACTATCCTCTCAATTTCCAATTTGATTTTCTTGCCTTGCTGAGAAGTCCAGATCAATTCCCTTTTTAATAATCCATTTTTAATATCTAAATATCTTTGATAATCTTCAACTTCACCTTTTAAAATATCAAACTTTTCATCTTCAAGAAATAAATTGATAGTCTTCCAGTCCATAAGATTAATCATAGTCTGATAATATTTAGGCTGTTTGGGAGCAAATTCTCCATAAATTATTTTTTCTTCTTCATATATACCATTTATATAAAAACCGGGTGTAGTTGTATTAGAAGGTCCATTATAGTCTTCTTCTAGAGTACCTCTCAACCCCATATAACCGTTACCTAAAGTAAAAATAGTTTCATTATGATGATTATTTTCTGTTTTAAACTCTTTTTCAGTTATCCTCCAGGGTTCATAATCATAAAGAGGTGGTTTTTCACTTTTCATTTTATGATAAGTTAACATGTAATAAACCTCCTATTTTAATCCTTTTTTAACATATTTATACCTTTAGGTATAACTTCAATAATTGAGTTTAAACAATCTTTAACAAGTTTGGGATCAGACGGTAAGTTAATTATTAAACTTTCTTTATTAATACCAGCTGTACCTCTAAATATACAGGCACTCGGCCTATATTCAGACACAATTCTTCTCATTTTTTCAGGAATACCGGGTACTTCTTTTTCGATAACATCTTTAGTGGCTTCTGGTACTAAATCTTTAGGTGAAAGACCGGTACCTCCACATGTTAAGATTAAATCTGCTTCTCTATTTACACTTAAGTCAAATAATTCTTCTTTTATTTTTTCATACATATTATCGACTGACTTAAAATATACTTTTTCTCCGTCAATTTTCGTAGCTAAATTTCTTACTATTTTCCTAGTTTTTTCTTCATTTTTTTCGTTATGTTTACTATCCCTAACTGTCAATAATGCTACCTTAACCAAAATTTTCACCCTTTCTAAAAAATTATCTGTTCCATCCACTGCTTTTTTGAGAAATCAAGAGATAGGCAAAAAACGGTGCTCCTAATAAAGCAGTAATAATACTGATAGGTATTTCAGCACCGGTTAGAGATCTTGCAATATCATCCATCACAAGCATAAAACTTGCCCCTAAAAGTCCAGAAGCGGGTATCATGTAACGATGGTCTGCTCCCACAATAAAGCGAGCAATATGAGGTACTACTAGGCCTACCCAACTTACCTGACCCACAGTTGCTACAGAAGCTGACACCATTAATGTACTAAATAATACCATTACATTCCTAACTAATTTAACATTTATACCCATCGATATTGCTTCTTCTTCTCCCATAGACATTACATTTAGATACCAGCGTATTAGTATTAAAATAATTATACCTATTAAAATAAAGGGAGCAGCAAACTTTAACTCATCCCAACCGGTTCTGCTAAATCCTCCCATTAACCAAAAAACAATCCCTGGTAATTTTTCATAAGGATCAGCCATATATTTTAATATTGAAATAAAAGCATTAAATAAAGACCCTACAACAATCCCCGATAAAACCATCATCATAATCATATTAGTTTGACCTAATCTGGAAATAAAATATGTTAAAAATACGGCAGCTATCCCGAAAATAAATGCTAGTAAATATATTGAACTAAATGATTCAAATGATAAAATCATACCCAAAGCAGCACCAAAACTTGCACCAGCTGAAACTCCCAGTATATCAGGAGAAACAAGTGGATTTCTAAAAATACTTTGATAACTTGCCCCGGCTACAGATAAAGCAGCTCCAACTCCCATCACTAGAAGAATTCTGGGAAGCCTTATATAGTAAAAAACAGATTTTTCCATATCATTTAAATTAAATCCATTAATAAATTTAATGATTGGAATATTAAATCTGCCCACAAATAATGAAATAAACATTATTAAAACTGTTAAAATTGTAATTAATAATAATTTATTGCGTATATTTTTTCTTTCTTCATCATGCTGCATACAATACACCCACCCAAAATTTCAAGATTTTCTTTTTTTTAGTTTATATTATATCTATTCTATTTACAAATTTTTTCGGAGAGCATAATGTACTATTTCGCGGATATGTAATTCAAGACTATCAATTATTCTTACATCGCGAGCAGCTATAATATCAATCAAAGATGATAGCTCTGTACTCCCTAATATAACTGAATCAACATCCTGAAACATTAAATTATCAATGATACTATTTATATAATATCTTGAATCAATATTAATATTATTACTAATAAGCTCATTAATAATAATTTCATTTAGTTCTTCTATTTCACGGAGATCAGGAGTTATTACCTTTTGAGCAAATCCTCTTTCTAATCTTCTTTGATAAAACCCATCTTTAATTAAGTATTTAGTTGCTAACAAACCAGGTTTTTTACACCAAGTTTTTTTAAGATTATTACCAACCACCTCAATAATACTTATTATGGGAATATTAACATTACTTTGAATTTCATCTTTTATTTTATGAAGTGTATTAGAAGTTATTACTAAAAAATCTGCACCAGCCTCTTCAATCTTCATGGCTTTATTTGAAATGATATCAATTATAGAGTTCCAATCATCTTTTTCTAATAATTTAATTATTTGATCAAAGTTTACTGAATAAATAATAATTTCAGGGTTGATTTTATTATTTCTGATTTGATTAATATATGTATTTATTTTTTTATAGTATATTGAAGTAGAGTACCAACCCATACCTCCTAAAAGGCCTATTTTTTTCAATTGCCTTACCTCCTAAAATTATCTAAATGAACTAGCTTCTTTTCTTTCCTTGCCTTTTCAGCTGCCAATGCAGTAAAATGACTTTCCATAGCAGATATTAAATTACTCTCATTTTTATTTAATTCATCAAATAAAAACATTTCAAAAGCTTCAACTAACTTTTCATCACCACCGGCATGGCCACCTGTAGGTTCAATGTCTATCTGATAATCTTCACTTAAAAATGGTTTAACCTCTATAATACCTTTATCTAAGTTGCCAAATATCTCACCATAGGTACCAAAGATATTTATCTTTCTGGTCATATTTTTTGAAAAAGCAGTTAAAGTAAAATGGGCATTAATATTATTTTTGAATTTCAATAAAAGAGATTGAACATCTAATTGGTCATTATCACTTTTATAAACACATTTTCCATAAGTTGTTTCTTTTAAGGCCTTAGAGATACCTTCTTTACTTAAATCATCTGTAATTACACTTACAGGCCAACCTTGCTCAACACTGAAATATAATTTTTTAGCTGAATAAGGACATCCCTCTTCTATCGGACAGTTCAGACAGCGATCTCCTGCATTGAAAGGAGTATGTATTTTATCAAAATATTTTTCAGAAGAATTTGAATAAACATTCTTATAGGGTTCATCCATTAACCAATAAAGAATATCTAAATCATGACAGCTTTTGGCAAGTATTATAGGAGCTCCTATCTTATGGTTTCTCCAGTTACCTCTTACATAACTGTGTCCATAATGAAAGAAACCAATATTTTCAATTAGATTAATAAACCTTACTTTACCAACAATATTTTTATTCAATATTTCTTTTATTTTATTGAAAAAAGGCGTATACCTTAATACATGAGAAACCATAACTTGCTCACTATATTTTTTATAATCTGTTTGTAGGATTTTGAGTTCACTCAAATCATCTGTTATCGGTTTTTCACAAAGCACTTTATATCCTTTTTGTAATCCCGTAATTAGAGGTTTGAAATGCAGTTTATCTCCAGTAGCAATAATTAAACCGTCAGCTAATTTATCTTCAAATAGCAAATCCTCCCAGCTATTAAATTGATAATTGGGAGGAATTTTATGTTCGCTTGCAAAACTTATTCTTCTATCTTTATTTGGCTCTGCTACTGCAACAACTTTTAAATTTTTATTTTTTTTAATCAACTTACCATAAACATCCTTACCCCGATTACCAGCCCCTAGTACAGCAATGCTTTTAATATCTATACTAATCACCCCATTTATTTAATACTTTATTATAATATTCTTGAGATTATCAGTATTTCCTGCCTTTTTAATGGCGAAAGTGCCTTATATTAGTAAAATACATAGCAATACCTAATTCATTAGCTTTTTTAATTACTTGTTCATCTCTAATTGAGCCCCCGGGTTGGATTATTGCTTTGATCCCGTATTCGGCTGCCTTTTCAATGGCATCTGGAAAAGGAAAAAAGGCATCTGAAGCAACCACGGCACCTTGTTGTCTTCCTTTTGCTTTGCGGCCGGCAATAATCATGGCATCTACTCTGCTCATCTGTCCCGCCCCTACACCAACTAACATTTCATCTTTAGCCATTACAATTGCATTAGACTTTACATGTTTTGCTGCTTTCCAGGCAAATAGTAGTTCTTTAATTAACTTTTCATCTGTTGTCTGCTTAGTTACTAATTTAATTTCACTTTGGTTTACCATTTCTAAATCTCGGTTTTGTACCAATAATCCTCCGGTTACTTTTTTAAAATCATAACCAAATCTTTTAATATTTCCATTTGTATCTTTTGTTTTTAAGATTCGGATACTTTCCCATCTATCTTTTAATATTTCTACAGCATCACTACTAAAATCAGGTGCTGTAATTACTTCTATATACTTCTCTCCACTGATTATCTCCTCGGCTAACTTATGATCTACAGCCTGGTTTAACGAAACTATGGAACCAAAGGCTGATAGAGGATCACCCGCATAAGCATTTTTAAAAGCTGTTATTATATCATCTGCAGAAGCTAATCCACAGGGATTAGTATGTTTAATTACAGCAGCAGTTGGTTTATTAGGAAATTCTTTAATTAATTCAACTGCCCCTTCTGTATCATTTATATTATTAAATGATAACCCTTTTCCACTAATTTTCTCTGCATTTGTTACACAAGGTTCATTAACCTTTCTCTCTTTATAAAAAGCAGCTTTTTGGTGCGGATTTTCACCATATCTTAAATTTTGTTTTTTATAATAAGGTTCAATTAAAATATCAGGGAATTCATTAATATCATCTATATGTTCATAGAAATAATTTTGAATAATTGCATCATATTCAGCGGTATGATTAAATGCCTTATAAGCCATCTTCTTTTTTAAAGATTTATCTATGTTCTCATTACCTTCTATTTTTTCAGCTATTTTTTTATAATCTTTGGGATCTACTACAACTAGAACATCAGGAAAGTTTTTAGCAGCTGCCCTAATCATAGTTGGTCCACCAATATCAATATTTTCTAATATTTCCTTAAGTTCAACATCTTTTTTATTTAATGTTTCAGCAAAAGGGTAAAGATTACAGACTATTAAATCAATTGTTTTAATATTCAATTTGTCTAATTCATCTAAATCTGAATCTTTGGCTCTACGAGCCAAAATGCCTGCATGGATATTAGGATGAAGGGTTTTTACTCTTCCTTCCATCATTTCCGGAAAATTTGTAACATCCGATATGTTTATTACCTCAACACCGGTTTCGGCAATTTTTTTAGCAGTTCCTCCCGTTGATATTATTTCAACTTTATTTTCTGCTAAAGTTTTAGCAAACTCTTTGATACCTTTTTTATTAGAAACACTAATTAACGCTCTTTTAATTCCAGACAAATAAATCACTCCTTAATCCTAACTGTATTATCTTTTTTTAATACAACCTTTTTTTTAGAGATAAGTTCAATAACTTCAGGTAGTATCTGATGTTCATAATTTAGGATACGTTTGGCTAAACTCTTTTCAGTATCATCTGATTTAACTTCTACTGCTTTTTGTTTTATAATAGGTCCAGTGTCTACTCCCTCATCAACAAAATGGACCGTACATCCACTAACTTTAACTCCATAATCTAAAGCTTGTTTTTGGGCATTTAAACCAGGAAAAGCTGGTAAAAGTGAAGGATGGATATTAACTATTTTATTTTTAAATTTTTTTACAAAAGTAGGTGTTAAAACCTTCATATAGCCGGCTAAAATTATTAAATCAATTTCATTATTAGTAATTACTTTAATTATCTTTTTATCATATTCTTTTTTATCATTATATCTTCTTTCATCTATGAAATAAACTTTAATTCCATGTTTTTTTGCCCTTTTTAAGGCAAAGGCATCTTTTTTATTACAAATAACACATTTTATTTCTATATTTTTATCTTTCAAATGTAGTTTATCTATTATTGACTGTAAATTACTGCCTCTCCCCGAAACTAACACGGCTAAGTTAAACATGTTCTCATCCTTTCAATATTAAACCTTCTTCTTTTTTTTCAGTTACCCGGCCGATCTCATAAGATTTTTCACCTAATGCTTTTAGTTTTGAAATAACTTTATCTTTATCAACTTGGTTTACTGCTAACACCATTCCTATGCCCATATTAAATGTTTTATACATCTCTTTTTGTTCAATCTTACCTGCTTTTTTTATTTTATTAAAAATTCCAGGAGTGGGAAAACTGGTTATATCTATCTCTGCTGTAAGTCCTTCCGGCAGAATTCGAGGCACATTTTCTATTAAGCCCCCACCTGTAATATGGGCTATACCTTTGATATTAAATTTATCAATAATTTTTAAAATTGGCTTCACATAAATTCTTGTTGGTTTTAGAAGGTTTTCTAAAAATTTATGATTGTTATGTTTATTTTCTTTAATAAAAAGTTTCCTAACTAGTGAAAATCCATTACTATGAATACCATTAGAAGAGATACCAATTAAACTATCACCCTCCTCTATCTTTGAACCATCTATCACTTTATCTTTATCTACTATTCCCACACAAAATCCAGCTGTATCATATTCACCTTTTTTATAGAAATCAGGCATTTCAGCTGTTTCTCCCCCTAAAAGAGCACAACCCGCCTCTTTACACCCCTGTACAATACCTGTGACTACTTCATTGAATTGCTCAACATTTAGACTACCAGTAGCAAGATAATCTAAAAAAAACAAAGGTTTTGCTCCTAAGGTCACTAAGTCATTTACACTCATTGCTACTAAATCAATACCTATGGTATCATGTTTATCAGCTAAAAATGCTAATTTAAGTTTGGTACCTACTCCATCTGTAGCAGCTGCTAAAATCGGTTCATCATAATTTTTTAAATCGAGATTAAATAAACCTCCAAATGCACCTAAATCTGTAATAACATTTTCATTGTAAGTTGATTTAACTAATCCTTTAATTTGATTAACAGCTTCTTCACCCTTTTTTATATCAACTCCGGCCTCTTTATAGGATAAACCCATTTTTATCGACCTCTCTCTTTTCATTTTCATCGGTGGGATATTTCCCGTTAAAACAAGCACTACAGTAACCATAATCATCTGCCTCTAAAACTGATAAAATACCTTCTAAGCTTAAATAATGCAAACTATCAGCCCCAATATATTCAGCTATTTCTTCTACTTCTTTTTCTCGAGCAATGAGTTCTTGGCGCCTGGAAGTATCCAAACCATAAAAACAGGGATGTTTTACAGGAGGAGAAGCAATAGCCATATGAATTTTATTAACATCAGTTTCTTTTAGTCTATTAATAATTTGTTTACTTGTAGTACCCCTTACAATTGAATCATCAACTAAGATTATATCTTTACCTTCTAAGATCTTATTTATCGGATTTAATTTCATTCTTACCTTTAAATCACGCATTTCCTGGGTAGGCTGAATAAAAGTTCTCCCTACATAACGGTTTCTTAAAATACCATCAGCATAAGATATACCGGCTTCTAGGGAATAACCTTGTGCTGCAGCCATTCCAGAGCTGGGAACCGGTACCACCAAATCAGCCTCTATGTTCATTTCCTTGGCTAGTCTCCTGCCCATCTTCTTGCGGGCAAGATAAACATTCTCTCCCCCAATTATACTGTCCGGGCGAGCAAAATAGATAAATTCAAATACACAAAAAGCTTTTGTTTTATCCTCGCTGTATCTTTTGCTTGTAATACCTTCTTGATTAATTATTAAAACTTCACCCGGTTCAATTTCTCTCATAAATTCAGCATCAATTATATCAAAGGCACAGGTTTCCGAAGATAATATAAAGCTATCATCTTTTTTTCCTAAAACTAATGGTCTAAAACCATGGGGGTCACGAGCTGCAATTAGACTATCATTAGTCATTGCAATTAAACTAAAGGCTCCTTTTATCTGTTGAAGGCTTTGCATTAAAGCCTCTATAATATCATCTTTAAAAGATCTTGCTACTAGATGTGCAATAACTTCAGTATCAAGTGTAGAATGAAAGATAGAACCGTGGGATTCTAAGTTATCTTTTAGTTCCTGGCCATTAATTAAGTTACCATTATGAGCTAAAGCTAAATCTCCTTTAATACTGTTAGTTAGAAGTGGTTGAGCATTAACCAAAAGAGAAGAACCTGTTGTAGAATATCTAACATGACCTATACTGATATTTCCGGTTAGATCTTTTAAAGTTTCTTTATCAAAAACATTACTAACCAATCCCATACCTTTATGGACCTTTAGCTGTCGATCATTATTTACACAAATACCAGCACTTTCTTGACCTCGGTGCTGTAAAGCATGTAAACCTAAGTAATTCAACCGAGCAATATCATCTCTTTTTTCAGGAGAATAAATTCCAAAGATACCACATTCCTCTTCCATTTTGTCATTTTGTTTTAAATCTTTCTCTCGATTGCATTTTCCCACTTGTTATTCATCTCCTCAACACTTAACTCAATTAAATCATTAAATAAATATCTATTACCTTGAGTTCTACCTATCTTTTTTATAGGTATTTTATTTTCTTCGGCAATTTTCTTTAATATATTCTCATTATCTTGAGCTATACTCACAATTATTCTGCTTTGTGTTTCACCAAATAATAATGCTTTATCACTTATATTTTCCTCTATCTTTATATTTACTCCTATTTTATTTTTAAAACAAGATTCAGCTAAAGCAACTGCTAAACCACCTTCTGAACAATCATGGGCTGACTTTACTATACCTTCTTTTACTGCCTTAAAAACTGTGTCTTGAACTCTTTTTTCTAATTTTAAATCTATTTCAGGTACATAACCATCAATTCTATTTTCTTGTAATTTAAGATATTCACTTGCACCTAATTCTTCTTGATTAGCTCCTAACAAGAAGATTAAATCCCCTTCATCCTTAAAATCCATGGTAACCCTATTATCAATTGAATCTAAAAGGCCTACCATCCCAACAATTGGAGTCGGGTAGATAGCCCCTTTAGGGCTCTCGTTATAGAAACTAACATTACCTCCAATGACAGGGGTTTCTAATTCTTTACAGGCTTTTGATAAACCTTCTACACTGTTTTTAAACTGCCAGTATATCTCGGGATCCATAGGATTGCCAAAATTTAAGCCATCCGTGATTGCAAGCGGCTGTCCCCCAGAACATACAATATTGCGGGCTGCTTCTGCAACTGCAATCTTGCCTCCTTTGATAGGATCAAGATAACAGTACCTGCCATTATTATCAGTTGTTAAAGCTACCGCTTTATCCATATCTTTAATTCTTATTACTGCAGCATCTGAACCAGGACCTACAACTGTATTAGTCATTACCATATGATCATACTGCTTATATATCCAATTTTTACTGGCAATAGTTGGTGAATTTAGTAAATTTAAGAGATCTTGATTATAATCATTACTAGTTATTTCAGCAGCAGTTACTTTTTTAATATCATCAATATATTTAGGTCTGACCGCTTTTCTAAAGTATTCGGGTGCTTCATCTGCTAAAATTCTAGCTGATATTTCAGCTACCTTTTGTTCTCCATTTAAAATTCTGAGCATGCCGTCATCAGTTACTTGACCGACAACTTCAGCATGTAAGCCCCATTTTGTAAAAATTTCACTTACTATTTCTTCTTTACCTTTTTTAGGAACAACTAACATTCTTTCTTGTGATTCTGAAAGCATAATTTCATAAGGAGTCATGTTTTTTTCACGTGTAGGTACTTTTGCTATATCTATTTCTATACCACTATTTCCACGGCTGGCCATTTCAGCAGAAGAACTAGTTAAACCAGCAGCTCCCATATCCTGAATACCAACTATTGCATTACTTTTAATTAATTCCAAACTAGCCTCTAAAAGTAGTTTTTCCATAAAAGGATCACCCACTTGAACTGCGGGACGGTCTTCATCCGAATCTTCAGTAAGTTCATCAGAAGCAAAACTCGCTCCTTGAATACCATCTCTACCAGTGGCTGCTCCTACTACCATGACAGAATTACCACTACCTTCAGCAGTAGCAGTTGCTATATCTTTATGTTCAAGTAATCCCACACTCATTACATTCACAAGAGGGTTGCCTTCATAAGCATCCGAAAAATGAACTTCTCCTCCTACCGTAGGAATACCAATACTATTGCCATAACTAGAAATCCCTGAAACAACACCTTTAAAGAGAAATTTAACTCTATCTTTATCTAAATTACCAAATCTAAGAGAATTTAAGGTAGCAATTGGTCTGGCTCCCATTGTGAAAATATCTCTGATGATACCACCCACCCCAGTAGCAGCACCTTGAAAAGGTTCTACAGCAGAAGGATGGTTATGGCTTTCAATTTTAAATGAAATGGCCTGATTATCACCAATATCTATAATTCCGGCATTTTCACCCGGTCCCTGCAATACACAAGCTCCCTCAGTTGGCAAAGTCTTTAATATTAACTTCGAATTTTTATAACTACAGTGTTCTGACCACATTACACCAAATATACCTAACTCGGTCTCGGTTGGTTTACGCTCTAATAAGTCGACTATCATATTATATTCTGCTTCTGATAGCCCTTCTTTTTCCCAGGGTTTATCTGACAAGTTTCTCACCTCTTACTTTAACTTCTTCAATAATAGATGAAAACATCCGATATCCATCACTTGCACCAGGAGAAATGATCTCTTCTGAACATCTCTCTGGATGGGGCATCAGTCCAAATACATTTTTTTCTTTATTGCAAATACCGGCAATATTTTCAATAGAGCCATTTGGATTTTCTTCATTATTTTTATATTTTAATAAAATCTGTTCATTAATTTTTAAATTTTTTAGTCTTTTGGGGTCAATATAGTAATTACCTTCTCCGTGGGCAACCGGCATCTCTATAATCTCCTCTTTATTATATTGATTAGTAAAAGGAGAATTATTGTTTGTAACCTTAAGCTGTACATTTTTACAAACAAACTTTAAATTGTCATTTACTTTCATTGCTCCTGGTAATAAATCTGATTCTAAAAGTATTTGAAAACCATTGCAAATTCCTAAGACTAACCCACCTTGGTTTGCATAGTCAATAACAGACTCCATAATATTTGAAAACCGGGCAATAGCGCCTGATCTAAGGTAATCACCATATGAAAAGCCGCCGGGTAAAACAACTAAATCATAGTGATTTAATTTTTTATCTTTATGCCAGATCATGTCTGTCTCTAAATCAAATATATTATTTAAGACATTATACACATCTTGATCACAGTTTGAGCCGGGAAAGGTTACAACTCCTGCCTTCATTTATCTCTCCACCTTTGTTAACTCATATTTATAGTCTTCGATTACGGGATTAGCTAATAGTTTTTCACACATATCTATAACCATATCCTCTGCTTTAGCTTGATTAGGTATATCATCTAAAATAAGTTCCAGATATTTACCTACATATACAGATCCCACATTATCATAACCTAATTGCTTTAAGCCTGTTTTAACGGCTTTACCCTGTGGGTCTAGAATTCCATCTTTTAGCTTTGTTTCTATTTTGACTTCCCAATCCATTAACTCACCACACCCTTTTTTAATCTATAAAGGATTTCTTGATAAGCATCTTCAATTTCTCCTAAGTCTCTTCTAAAACGATCTTTATCTAATTTTTTATTGGTTTCAATATCCCAAAATCTACAGGTATCTGGGGAGATTTCATCAGCTAACAAAATATTTTCATTATTATCTAAACCAAATTCAAGTTTGAAATCAATCAGTTTAATATTTTTATCTTCTAAGTATTCCTTTAATATTTTATTAATTTTAAATCCTAATACTTCTAATAATTTAAGCTGTCCTTCGGTAGCAAGTTCTCTCTCACTAATATGGTATCTATTAATTAAAGGATCACCTAATTCATCACTTTTATAATAAAATTCTAATATTGGCCTATTTAACTCAGTACCTTCTTCTAAACCTAGCCTTTTTGCTAAACTACCGGCTGCCACATTTCTTAAAACAACTTCAATTGGTATTATATCTACTTTTTTAACTAATAAATCTGTATCATTGATCTGCCTAATAAGATGTGTTTTTACATCATGGTCTTCTAATAGCATGAAAAATATATTGGAAATTTCCAAGTTATATTTACCTTTTGATTCAATTTGCCCTTTCTTTTTGCCATCAAAAGCTGTTGCATCATCCTTATAATGTACAATTAGCTGCTCTGGATTGTCAGATTCATAAATCTTTTTTGCTTTTCCTTCATAAAGTAGTTTACCTTTTTCCATTTTTTTATCTCTCCTCTTTAAAGTAATTTTGCCATTTTTTAATAATGTACTCTGTTCTTTCTTTAGAAACCCCTATATATTTGGCGGGATTATCTATTATTTCTTTTTGATAATCTGTCATTTTTTCTCGATACTCTTTAAATTTATCCTGCAAATAAAAAAGCTCCCTTGGGGTATGCTCAGACTCTTCTGCTTGTAAGGTTAAATGCCTTACAGCTTCATGAGCGTCTGGGTGTCCCTGGGAAGCTAAAATAATATAAAGCGGTTCTGCAATTATCATTTCACGGTGTAAATTAAAGTTTTCTTTCATCTTATTGTCATCAATACCAAATTTATCTAACACACTTATTAATCTCTGCACAGATAAGATAAACCCAACCAATATATCTGGGATAAATCGGCTGGAAGCTGAATTAGTTAAATCTCTTTGATGTTCAGAGATCTGATCCATATAGATTGTATTCATCTGGGGCATTGTCCTTTTCCACATACTTTTAATATTTTCATAGTTAATGGGATTTCTTTTATGAGGCATTGTAGAAGAACCTACCTGATCTTTGCTGAAAAACTCGCCCACTTCATTTATTTCAGTTCGCTGTAAGTTTCTCATATCATCACTGAAATTAGCAAGAATACCAAAGGTTGATATAATGGAATGAATAAAATCTGTCATATATTCTGCAATTACAATTTGGGAAGAAAAATCACCGGCTTTAATGTCTAGTTCTTCCATGACATTTTTTTCAAATTCAACAGGATTTTCAAAGAATAAACTTGAAGCATTATAGGTACCACAAGCCCCTGAAAATTTCCCTTTTAAAGCATCTGCTTTTTGTTGAACTTCTTTATATCTAAGTCCAAGTCGTTCAACATAACCTGCCAATACATAACCAAAAGTAATAGGAACCGCATGCTGACCATGGGTTCTACCAATTTGTATAGTGCCTTTTTCTCGTTCAGCGAGCCTAATTAATTGATTAATTAACTCTTCTATTTTTGGCAAAATGATATCTTCAGTAACTTCTTTATATCTTAAAGAGTTGGCGGTATCTACAATATCATAAGAAGTAGCTGTTAAGTGTATAAATGGTTTTGACTTTTTACTTACCCCTTTTTGAATTAGATTTACTAATGCTCTAATATTGTGTTTTGTTTTTCTTTCTTCTTCATAGGCCTCATCTGCTTTAATATTTTTTACAGCTTCACTTACCTCATCAACCACCTTTTTTGAACATACTCCTAGCTTGTTTAAGCTTTTTACTAATGCTAACTCTACTTTTAGTTGATAATCAATATTAGCACTTTCAGATAAATATTTTTTTATTTCAGTAAATATTTCTTTATTATAGGAGTAGCGGTGATCAAAGGGATTAATATTTTCAAATATATTTCTACTTATCAAGTTAATTACCTCCAGTAGTTAAAAATGTTCCTTCAAATATTTTTGATAACCTTTTTCTTCTAACTCTGCCGCTGTCTTATTAACATCTTCTCTCATTTCTTGTCTGTATTTAATAAGCTTATTTTTAAAATCTTCATCACCTGTTGCTAACATTTGAACTGCCAGAAGAGCAGCATTTTTAGCTCCATTTAATGCAACGGTTGCTACCGGTATACCGCCTGGCATCTGAACCATAGAATAAAGTGAATCGGCTCCACCTAAAGTAGAAGTCCTAATTGGAACTCCAATTACAGGTACAACTGTACTGGCTGCAATCACTCCTGGTAAATGAGCAGCTTTGCCGGCTCCGGTAATTATAACTCCTATACCATTTTTTTCAGCTTTTAAAGCATATTCACGGGCTCTTTCCGGAGTTCTGTGCGCAGAAATAACGGTCAGTTCATACTCAACATTCAGCTTTTCTAAAATCTGACAGGCCTTTTTCATTACCGGTAAGTCAGAATCACTACCCATCATAATACCAATTTTTTTATTCATTTTTTAAAAGTTCAACTCCTTTTATTCTTCTGCCTATATCTGTGCGGTAATAAGCGTTTTCAAAGTCTATTTCCTTAATTTTTTCATAACATAAATTATATACTTCTTGATAAGAATCTCCTGTACCTACTACACCTAGAACTCTCCCTCCATCAGTATATATTCCATCTCTTTTAACTTTTGTGCCCGCCTGAATAAGATAAGGATTAGTAAATTTTTTGAATTTATTTAATCCCTCTATCTTCTTGCCCTTTTCATAATCAACAGGATATCCACCAGAAGCCATGATGACTGCCATAGATTTCTTGTCTTTCCATTTTAAATTCATTTCATGTAATCTATTTAAATCAATCTTTTCCGCTATTTCTAATAAATCATTTTCTAATAATGGTAAAACTACTTGTGCTTCTGGATCACCAAAACGTACATTGAATTCTAATACTTTGGGTTGACCCTTATTTATCATAAGGCCGACAAACAGGACGCCTTTAAAATCAATACCATGGGTTTTTAAATATGAAAAAAGAGGGTTAAGTATCTGTTTATCGACCTTATTTTTTATGTTATCATTTACCAAAGGAGTAGGAGCATAAGCACCCATTCCACCTGTATTAGGACCTGTATCACCTTCTCCTATCTGTTTATGATCTTGAGCTGAAAGCATTGGGTAATATGTATTACCATCAGAAAAGACCATTATTGTGGCTTCTTCACCTTTTAAATACTCCTCAATTACTACTCGTCTGCCGGCTGCTCCGAAGTATTTATCTTTCATAATTTTAGTGACAGCAGCTTTAGCCTCTTCTCTATTTTCAACTATTAAAACTCCTTTACCTGCTGCCAATCCTTCTGCTTTGATAACAACTGGATAATCACAGTCTTCAATAAAAGCAAAAGCTTTTTTTGCATCAGCAAAGGTAGAGAATTTAGCTGTCGGAATTTCACATTCTTCCATTACTTTTTTGGCATATACCTTACTGCCTTCTAATTTAGCTGCCTTTTTATTAGGACCGAAAATCTTTAAATCTTCTTGTTGAAAATAATCTACTATACCTTCTACTAAAGGTTTTTCAGGACCTACAAAAGTCATATTAATATTTTTTCTTCTAACAAAATCTGTTATTTCTTTAAAATTCAAAGGCTCAATATCAACATTTTCTGCAATTTCATTAGTACCTGCATTACCGGGAAGAACATATATTTTATCTACTCTTTTACTCTCTTTTAACTTCTTACATAAAGCATGTTCTCTGCCACCACTGCCGACAATTAAGATGTTTTTCACAAAATTATCACTCCTGATTTGTATATATTTAATAAAAATTAAAAAAACCCAGACGGGTAGTGCCTACTACTATTAACTAAGAGTAGAACCTACCCGCCTGGGCTTTTATCCCTTCGGTGTATAAGTTATCTGTACCGCTTGAACCAGCCATTTTTTAAAATGCGGCCACCTAGGTACACTTCCCTCATAGTCAGATAGTTATCGGCTACCTGGTATGAACTTTCGGACCTTATTACCGAAATTATATGAGGTACAAAAATATTCAATTTTTCTAACTAATTTATGCACTAATAATAACAGAATATAATTTTTAAGTCAATACTATTTTTAATTTAATTTCAACTGTTTAATTCTTTCTAATAATTTTTCTTTTTTCTCCTTATATTCTTCTACTTTTTCTCTTTCTCCTTCTACTAGTTCAGCTGGTGCATTATTTACAAATCCCTCATTGGATAGTTTACCTTTTGCTCGTTCTATTTCATATTTAACATCTTTTAATTCTTTTTGTAATCTATCTAACTCTTTTTCGATATCTACCATACCTTCTAAAGGTAAAATTACTTCTACCCCTTCTACAATTGATGTAGAAGCTGGTTGTGGTCTTTCTTCTAAACTGCCAGTAATCGTTAAATCTTCTATATTAGCAAGATTTTTAAGATAGCTATTACCTTCTCTTAAAATTTCTCCTTTAGAAGACTTAGCGAGTAAAATAGCTTCTATTTTACGACCAGGATCAACTTTCATTTCATTTCTAATATTTCTAACAGATTTTATTACGCTCATAATGAGATCCATTTTTTCTTCAGCTGTTTTATCAATTTCACTTTCGTTATATTCAGGCCAGCTGGTGATCATTAGACTTTTATCTGAAATCGGCAGTTTCTGCCAAATTTCTTCTGTTATCATGGGCATTACAGGATGTAATAGTTTTAATATATTACCTAATATCTTAAGTCCCATATACTGAGCAGTTTTCTTGGCAGTTAAGTCTTTATCTTGATAAAGTCTTTCTTTTAATATTTCAATATACCAATCACAGTATTCATTCCAAATGAAGTCATAAAGAGATTTACTCATTTCACCAAAACTATATCTTTCCATGGCCTCATCAATCTTTTGGGTTACTTCATTTGTTCTACTTAACATCCATTTATCAGCCAGATTTAATTTTAGTTCCTCTTCATTAATTTCCTCATAATCAAGATCTTCAAGATTCATTAGGATAAAACGAGAAGCATTCCAGATCTTATTTGCAAAATTACGGCTTGCTTCTAACCTTTCTTCTCTAAATCTCATATCATTACCTGGCGTATTACCAGTAATTAAGGTAAACCTAAGGGCATCTGCACCATATTCTTCAATTACTTCAATTGGGTCTATACCATTACCTAATGATTTGCTCATCTTTCTCCCCTGGGCATCTCTAATTAGCCCATGTACATAAACATCATCAAAGGGAACTTCATCCATAAATTCAAGACCCATAAAAATCATTCTTGCTACCCAGAAAAAGATAATATCTCTACCGGTTACTAAAACATCGGTAGGATAAAAGAAGTCTAAATCTTTGGTTTCTTCCGGCCAGCCCAAGGTTGAAAACGGCCAAAGTGCAGATGAAAACCAGGTATCTAATACATCTTCATCCTGTTTAAGATCACTGCTTTCACAGTTAGGACATACTGCTGGTTCTTCTCTTCTAACTATTACTTCCCCACAATCCTGACAGTACCAAACAGGAATTCGATGTCCCCACCAAAGCTGTCTGGATATACACCAGTCTTTTATATTTTCCATCCAATTTAAGTATACTTTACTAAATCTTTCTGGAATAAACTTGATATCGCCTTCTTTAACTGCATCGATAGCCGGTTTTGCAAGAGGTTCCATTTTTACAAACCACTGTTTTGAAACAAGTGGTTCAATTACAGTATCACAGCGGTAACATTGTCCTACAGAATGTTCATGCTCATCTATTTTTACCAAAAGCTCTTCTTCTTTTAAGTCTTTAATAACCTCATCTCTACATTCATAACGGTCCATACCGGCATATTTATTAGTAACTTCTGTCATATTAGCATCTTCATCAATAACTTTAATTACTTCAAGATCATTTCTTTCCCCCATATCAAAGTCATTGGGATCATGAGCAGGAGTAACCTTAACCATACCTGTACCAAAATCACTGTCTACAAATGGATCAGCAATAACCGGTATTTCTCTTTCCATTAATGGAAGGATTACAGTTTTACCCACTAAATCTTTATATCTTTCATCAGAGGGATTAACAGCAATCGCGGTATCTCCTAACATCGTTTCCGGTCTTGTTGTAGCCACTGTTATGTAATCATCACTATCTTTAATAGGATATTTAATATAGTATAGTTTACCCTCATGTTCTTCATGTTCAACTTCTACATCTGATAAAGTAGTGTGACAGCTTGGACACCAATTAACAATATAATCACCCTGATAGATTAAGCCTTTTTCATAAAGCTGAATAAATACCTCTTTTACAGCTTCAGAGCAACCTTCATCCATCGTAAATCTTTCGCGTGACCAATCACAGGAAGAGCCCATCTTTTTTAACTGATTGGTAATTCTATTACCATATTCCTCTTTCCATTCCCAGGCCTTTTCTAAAAAACCTTCACGGCCAATTTCATCTTTATCAATACCTTCATTCCTTAATTTATCTACAACTTTAACTTCAGTCGCAATACTAGCATGATCAGTACCAGGCAGCCAAAGGGATGCAAAACCTTTCATTCTCTTCCATCTTGTTAAAATGTCTTGTAAAGTATTATCTAAAGCATGTCCCATATGTAGCTGTCCTGTAATATTCGGGGGTGGCATAACTATTGAAAATGGTTCTTTGCTTTTATCTACTTCTGCTTCAAATAGACCATTTTCCATCCAATAATCATACCATTTGTCTTCAACTTTATCTGGATCATAATTTTTTGGTAAGTTTTCCATCTTATTATACCTCCTATAGATATTTTTAAAATATAAAAAATCCTTCCCCATCCACTTAAGGACGAAAAAGGATCTTTCTCGCGTTACCACCTTAGTTCCTGGATAATATAGACTTATCCAGACCCTCTTTTAATATAACGGTTAAGACCGGTTTGTCCTAATGAGCTCAGACAAACAACTCCAGGGCGACCTTCATTTTAGCTTATGTCAAGAAGCCTTCCAGCCGATGGGCTTCTCTCTCTTAGACGCTGCTAAAACTACTCCTCCCTTTCAAAGTCATTAAATTTTTATAAATATTTGTATATAATAATACTATTATTTTTACATTTTGTCAAGAATTTGTCTATAGTTCAGCTTTAGGTTTGACTGTGACAGCAGACTTTATATTAGAATAACGAGGCAAGCCATTTAACATTCTTCTTTCCATTTCACCTACAACTAATGGTCTGAGATATTCTAAGGCCTTTTCAGTTACATAGTTCCCTTCTTTATTAATCCAATCTCTGGGAACTTTTTTCTCCCTATTAGCAATTTTATCAACATCAACAAAATCAATTTCAGACTTATAAGGATGATTGGATATTCTTTTGATTACCGCAGCTTTACCTGAATTAGAACCTTGTACTGCAAACTCAACTGCTTTACTACCACAAAGATAAGCTTCTTCTGCATCAACTTTTGAAGCAATATGATTGGCTGCTCGCTGTAATACATTAAATTCTATAACTTTAACCCTATCGTAAATATATTCTTTTATATAGGGAACAAGTGCGCGGGCTGCTCCGCCCATTTGTTTATGACCAAATTGGTCATGTTTCGAAGACTCACCTGCACTTATATAATTACCATTTTCATCTTTTATCCCTTCAGAAACTACTACAATTATATTATCTTTAGTTTTAGCTTTTTCTTTTAAATCTTGAACAAATTTATCAGTGGTAAAGGTTATTTCAGGAAAATAGATTAAATCAGGGGTTTTTAAGCCGGTTTCACCGGCTAGAGCACCCGCTGCTGCCAGCCATCCAGAATGTCTTCCCATTACTTCTATTAAGTGGACATTTTTTCTTTGATAGACACGACTATCTAAAGTAGTCTCCATCACACTTGTAGCAATATATTTAGCTGCACTTCCAAAGCCGGGTGAATGATCGGTAATTAATAGATCATTATCTACAGTTTTGGGTATGCCCATTACAGATAGTTCAATATCTTTAAATTTAGCATATTGGTTTAGTTTATCAACTGTATCCATTGAATCATTGCCACCAATATAGAAAAAATAATTTATATCATATTTTTTAAATATTTTAAAGATTTTTTCATAATCGGTTTTATCAATATCTAATTTATTTAACTTATATCTACAGCTACCTAAAATTGAGGCTGGTGTATGTTTTAATAGTTTGATTTCTTCTTTTTTTTCATCTGTTAAGTCAAATATTTGTTCATCCATTAAACCTCTGATCCCAAACCTTGCTCCATATACTTTTCTTATTTCTTTACTTTTTATAGCAGTCTCCAAAATTCCCTGTAAACTTGCATTAATTATCGGTGTCGGTCCTCCAGACTGTGCTACAAGACAGTTTTTACTCATTTTCAGCCACCCCTTTAAAATTATTGTCTCTATTATATAATTTACCATTTATTTGATAATAAATAAAGGATTTTAGGCTTTAAAAATGAAAATATTAATATGTGAATACATTATAATCGGGAGTGATAATTTTGCCAAAAGGTCTAAACGTTCCACCCTATAAGATAAAGATGGTAGAACCCATTAACTTAATTCCAAAAAAAGAAAGAAAAGCTGCTTTAAAAAGAGCCGGTTACAATCTTTTTTCCTTAAAATCTGAAGAAGTTTTTATTGACCTATTAACTGACAGTGGTACTAATGCAATGAGTGATAAGCAATGGGCAGGCATCATGCAGGGTGATGAATCTTATGCAGGTAGTAAGAACTTCTATAATCTTAAAGACGCTGTTCAAGATATCTTTGACTATAATTATATAGTACCTGCTCATCAGGGGCGTGGTGCAGAACAAGTCCTCTTTCCTCTTATGGTCAAAAGAGGTAATTATGTATTATCTAATATGCATTTTGACACTACAAAAGCTCATGTCGAAATTGCCGGTGGTAGAGCCAAAAACTTTGTTATTGATGAAGCTTTAGATACTGACAAATACCATCCTTTTAAAGGCAATTTTGATGTTGAAATGATGGAAGAGTTTATTAAAGAAAAAGGTAAAGAAAAAATTTCAATGATAATTATTACCATTACCTGTAATAGTGCTGGCGGTCAACCAGTATCCATGCAAAATATTAAAGAAGTAAGTAATTTGGCCAAAAAATATAATCTACCGATAATCATGGATGCAGCCCGATTTGCTGAAAATGCTTTTTTCATTAAATCAAGAGTGCAAAAATATGAAGATAGTTCTATTAAAGAAATTATCAAAGAAATGTTCTCTTATACGGATGCCTTTACTATGAGTGCTAAAAAGGATGCTATTGTTAATATGGGTGGTATTATTGGTATAAAAGATAACGAAGAGTTATATAATAAAGTAAGGTCACAAGCAGTACCCTTTGAGGGATTTCCTACTTACGGAGGGCTAGCTGGTCGCGATATGGAAGCTATTGCCAGAGGTTTACAAGAAGGTATTCAATATCCTTATCTTAAACATAGAATTGATCAAATTTCTCTATTAGGTAAGAAGTTAAAAAGCAATGGCATTCCAATTCAATATCCAGTAGGCGGACATGCTGTATTTGTAGATGCCCGAAAATTACTACCACACATTCCTTATGAAAGATTCCCGGCCCAGGCTTTAGCTAATGAACTATATTTAGAAGGTGGCATCAGAGGAGTAGAAATTGGTTCCCTCTTATTAGGAAGAGATCCTGAAACAAAAGAACAGTTAAAATCCCCCTTCGAATTTTTAAGATTAACAATACCAAGAAGAGTCTATACTGACTCTCATCTCAATTTCGTAGCAGAATCTTTAATTAATATCAAGGACAGAGTTGATCAAATTAAAGGCCTAACCTTTACTTATGAACCAGAAATTTTAAGACATTTTACTGCTCGTCTAAAACCGGTTGAAAAATAGATAATAGTTTATAATTTTTTATAGTAATCTCCCATAAAATTTTTTGAATATGTAATTATTATTAAAGGATAATAATTACTTTGATAGAATATATTATATGTAACCAGATATAATATATTCTCTATCTGGTAAATTTTACGGAGGTGAAAGATGTTATGAAAAAGTTTGTTGTATTTTTATTAGTTCTTACTATGTTATTTAGTATTAACGCACTAGTTGCAGCTTCAGAAGAAGGAAAACTTTTAATCTGGGCTGACGAAAACCGTATTAAAGTATTGAACTCAGTTAAAGATCAATTTGAAGCTGAATACGGAATACCAGTAGAAATCCAGGAAAAAGCATTTGGTGACATTAGAGATAATATGGCAGTTGAAGCCCCTTCCGGAGAAGGACCAGACATTATAGTTGGTGCTCATGACTGGTTAGGTGCCCTAGTTTCCAATGGCCTTATTGCTCCAATTGAATTAGGAGATAAAAGAGATGATTTTTATGATGTAGCAATTAATGCTTTTAGCTGGGGTGAAAATGTTTACGCAGTACCCTATGCCATTGAAGCAGTAGGACTTATCTATAATAAAGATATCGTACCTGATCCACCTACAAGTTTCTCCGCTTTTGAAGCAATTGTTAGAAATATCACTGATAAAGAAGAAGAAATGTATGGCTTTATTATGCCACAACCTGACCCATACCACACCTTCCCCTTTATGAGTGGACCCGGCGGATATGTATTCGGTACTAATGATGAAGGCGTATTAAATCCAAATGATGTCGGATTGAACAATGAAGGTGCTGTTTTAGGCTTACAAAAACTTGATAATCTTTATGAAGACGGTGTAGTCCCCTTTGTTGATTACCAAACAATGACCAGTTTATTTACCAATGGTCAAGTTGGTATGATGCTAACTGGACCATGGGCTCTACCAGCACTAGAAGAAGCAGGTATAGATTATGGTTTTACACAACTACCTAAAATTGAAGGTAATCCACCTAAACCTTTCGTTGGTGTTCAGGGCTTTATGATCAGTGCATTTAGCAAAAACAAAATTCTTGCCCAGGCCTTCTTAAATGAATTTATTGCTAACAAAGAAACAATGTTAGATCTTTATGAAACAGGCAGTCGTCCTCCTGTATACCTACCTGCAGCTGAAGAAGCATCTGATAATCCAGATGTAGCTGGTGTTTTAAAAAGTGCCGCAGATGGTACACCGATGCCCAGTATTCCTGAAATGGCATCTGTCTGGGAAGCATGGAGCGATGCTTTAGAATTAGTATTAACTCAAAAACAAGATGTTAAACCTGCACTGGATAATGCAGTTGAACAAATTGAAAAAGCAATTGAAGCTAGTCAATAATATATCAGTTATTTTTGCAATCAAACTGGTGTCCATAGTAGGGCACCAGTTTTTTTATAATTAAATTAAAAAAAGGAGGGCGAATAGTGAGCTTCTGGAAAAATAATTTTTTATATCTAGCTAAAATAATTTTTTTAAGTATATTAGATGCACTAGCAGTATGGAGTGCCACCATCTTATTTACTGAACACAAATATATCTTTTTAACTATTTTAATAGTTGTAACCGCAATTATTAATTTTATATATCTATCAAAAAAAGCTTACCCTCTCAGATATATATTCCCTGGTACATTTTTTATGATACTGCTTGTTGTTTATCCTATCTTTTATACAGTTTATGTCTCTTTTACCAATTATGGAACCGGTCATATCCTATCTAAAGACCAAGTAATTGAACAATTAGAAAACAGGTATTATCTACCGGGAGATTCTCAAGATTTTAGTTATGAAGCTTTTAAACTGCCTAATGAAAAGGAATATGCAATTCTCTTAAATGATAAGCAAGGAAACTTGTATCTGGCAATAAATCAGAACATTGAAGAAATAAATGCTGGTGATCCTCGCTTGCGTGATCCAGATGGGGATGGTACAATAGATCAGGTCAAAAATTATAAACGTCTATCCCGGGGGGATTTGCTTAAGAATTTATCAACTCTGCAGAATCTTGAAATTCCATTTAATGACAATATATTAAAAATGAAAAGTTTAAATGCATTTTCTTTATATAGACAACAGTATAAATATGTGGCTAGCGAAGATAAAATTTTAGATATAAAAAATAATGTAGAATATTTTCCAAAAAAAGGTTCGTTTGCCTCAAGTGAAGGCGAAAAATTATTACCCGGCTTTAGAACATTTTTAGGATGGGAAAATTATCTCACCTTACTCACTGATGAAAGAGTTCAAGGGCCTTTCTTAAGAGTCTTTTTATGGACCTTTGAATGGGCAATCTTAAGTGTAGTCACTACCTTTGCCCTGGGTTTATTTATGGCTATATTGTTAAATGATGAATCTTTAAGATTTAAAAAAATATATAGGGTAATACTAATCTTGCCTTATGCCTTACCAGCCTTTATATCAGTTTTAATATGGAGAGGACTTTTAAATACTGAAGTTGGGGTGGTCAATCAAATATTGCAGACCTTATCTCTTGATACAATCCCCTGGCTGCAGAGTGTATTCTGGTCCCGCTTTGCACTCATAGTTATTAATTTATGGTTAGGGTTTCCTTATATGATGTTAATTAGTTTGGGAGCTTTACAAAGTATACCTAATGATCTTTACGAGGCTGCCGCAATAGATGGAGCAACAGGATGGCAGAGGTTTAAAAACATTACTTTACCTCTAATATTAGTTAGTATAGGACCTCTTTTAATTTCATCCTTTGCCTTTAATTTTAATAATTTCAATGTTATTTATCTATTTAATGAAGGTGGACCCCCTATTGTAGGAGCACAAACTCCAGCCGGTGGTACTGATATTTTGATTTCTTATACGTATCGTCTTTCTTTTGAAAGTGGCCGCGGAGCTGACTTTGGTCTAGCCAGTGCTGTAAGTATTATTATCTTTATGATAACAGCTGTAATTACATGGTTTAACTTCAAATATACAGGAGCCCTTGAGGAGGTGAAGGAAAATGTATAGACGCCAGGATAAAAAAATAAAATTACTAAAACATTTGATAATTTGGATAGTTATAATATTTGCCCTTTTCCCTTTAGTCTGGACATTATCAGCTGCTTTAAATCCAGCTAATACCTTAATCAACCAAAAATTAATTCCAACAAATGCTAATTTTGATAACTTCAAATATTTATTTAATAATGAACAGCATCCTTTTTTGATCTGGCTGTGGAACAGTGTAAAAATCTCTTTCATCACAGCAACGATTGCTGTTAGCATGACAGCCTTAGCAGCCTATCCATTTTCCAGATTTAAATTTAGGGGCCGTAGAAAAGGTCTTTTTGTAATTCTTTTAATCCAAATATTTCCTCAGATGTTGGCCATGGTCGCAATCTATTTGCTATTTTTAAATATACAGGAGGTACTACCAGCCTTTGGTCTTAATACTCATCCGGCCATTATCACGATCTATTTAGGTGGAGCAATTGGGGTTAACACCTGGTTAATGAAAGGCTATTTAGATACCATCCCCACTTCTCTTGAAGAAGCGGCATATATAGATGGGGCAAGTAAGTTCCAGGCTTTTTACAAGATAATATTACCATTAGCCCGACCCATCCTGGCTGTACTTTTTGTCCTGCAGTTTATTGCCACCTACTCAGAGTATATATTAGCCAGTATCATTTTGAATTCTAATGAAAAGTATACTCTTGCAGTGGGACTCCATCTTTTCATTTCAGATATGTATGCTAACCGCTGGGGAGTATTTTCTGCTGCCGCTCTTATTGGGGCTATACCAATTGTTCTCCTCTTTATGTTAGTCCAAAAATATATTGTGCATGGACTGATCGGTGGAGCTGTCAAAGGCTAATCTATAAAATAGGGAGGTGTGCTCTTTGAATAAAGCCGCTATTTACCATAAAAGTATAGATAATCTATCCTATCCACTTGATGATAATTCCTTGCGGGTAAGATTGATTACAGCTAAAAATGATTTAAAGAACGTTAAGATAATATATGGACCTAAGTTCGATTTTTATAAAGATCCAGTAAATAGTAAGAATATGGAATTAGTTGGTAGTGACCAAACACATGATTACTACAGTGTAAAATTACATTTAGAAGACCCCCGTTTTAGATACCATTTTCTTTTAGAAGATTATTTGGGTAATAAGTATTGGTATAATGAAAAAGGCTTTTTTGAAAATAGGCCGCGTGGTCATGAAGCAGGTTTTTTTCAATACCCAATTATCACTGATTATGAAAAATTTAAAAGACCGGACTGGCTTCAAAAGGCTGTTATTTATCAAATATTTCCAGATAGATTTAATAAGGGAAACCCAAAACTTGATCCTGAAGAAACTCTAGATTGGGGTGACAAACCAGATCATTATTCCTTATTTGGAGGGGATTTGGAAGGTATTATCCAAAAATTAGATTATCTAAATGATTTGGGTATCAATGCTATATATTTAACTCCCATCTTTGAATCAGATTCTAACCATAAATATAATATTGCTGATTATTATAAGATCGATTCTAACTTTGGAGACTTAGACAAAGCAAAAGAATTAGTTAAAAAAGCACATGCTAGAAATATAAAAGTAATATTAGATGCTGTTTTTAACCATTGTGATATAAACTTCTTTGCTTTTCAAGATTTAATTAAGTATGGAGAAAAATCTAAATATAAAGACTGGTTTTTTTATGATGAACTACCAATAAAAACTGAAAAACCAATTAATTATGTTACTTTTGCAACTCAGGTTAAATCAATGCCTAAACTCAACACAAGTAATCCAGCTGTACAAAAATACCTTCTAAATGTAGTTAAATACTGGATGAAAGAACTTGATATTGATGGATGGAGATTAGATGTATCAGATGAAGTCCATATGGAATTTTGGAGGGAATTTAGAGAAAAAGTAAAAGAAATCAAACCTGAGGCTGTTTTAATAGGAGAAATATGGCACAGTGCCCGCAAATGGCTGCGGGGAGACCGATTTGATACAGTTATGAACTATCCCTTTAACTGGGCAGCCATAAAATTTTTTGGTACAAACGAAATAGGAGTTGAAAAATTTGCTTCTTTAATTATAAAAAACTATTACCATTATCGAGAAGATACTAGTAATATCCTTTTAAATCTTTTATCAAGTCATGATATTCCACGCATATATGAATACTGTGAAAGTAAAAAACAACTTAAGTTAGCTATATTATTCATGATGACTTTTCCCGGGATACCAATGGTATATTATGGTGATGAATTAGGCTTAAAAGGAGGCAAAGATCCTGATAACAGAAGATGTATGCCCTGGGATGAAGTAAAGAAAAATGACCTTTTAGACTATTACAAGAAACTTATTGAGATCAAAAAAAATACATCTCCCCTTTATAGAGGAGATATTAGAATGGTTTTAAAAGATGAAGCTAATAATGTTTTAGTCTTTAAAAGAAGATACCAATATAAGACTGTTTATGTTGTGATAAATAACAGCCATATTTCACAAAATGTAACCTTTGAAATAGAAAGAACAGGTAAGTATACAGATCTTATCAGTAATGAGGTTACAGAAAGCGATAATGGAACTTTGACAGTTCAAATGCACGACTATGAGGGTAAGATATTCATTCATCCATAATCTGACTAATATCCCTGTCTTTTAACTGAACATCAGTATACATTTCGGTGAGGTCCTCTAATTGTTTATTTAATTTTTTCATGAAATAGAGTAATAATTTCACACTGGATTCATGATTGGCAGAAAAAAAGTCAAAAATATCATCTCTATTAATTTTAACTAGCTTTACTGGGGTCTGGGCGACTACATCCACCAAATAATTTGCACTTTTACTTGCTATTAAAGAAGTTAGGCCAAAAAAGTCGCCCCTTTCCAGTTCTGCTAGCTTTATTTCTTTGCCTTCCTCTTTTTTATTATTTAAAATCTTTACTTTGCCTTCCTGTATGATATAGAGAGCATCATCTTTATCGCCCCTGGTTAAAATTTTATCTCCCACTTCATAACTATTAAACTGGCTAATACTTAACAGTTCATCTAATTCCTTTTCGGATACTGTTTTGAAGATTGGTAGGTCAGTTATATTAGGATAGCTTTTAATTTCCTTTTTGACTTCTACCTTCTTTTTCTGTTCCCCTACAGCAGTCTTTTTAAATATATTCTGAAGTTCAGGCAGATTCTCATCAGCAAAAGTTAGTATCTTTTCCCATTCATCCTGTAACTTTAAATAATGTTCAAAAACATTATACTCAGGTTCAGCTGAATATTTAGAAATATGAATATTTTTTAAAGCAGCTTTAGTATTTTCAATCTCATTATCACTTAAATAATCAAGGGCCAACATGATATTAGCCTTGAAAATTTTGTCTTCTAAATCCTCTTTCATAAATTCACCTGGATAAGGATCAAAATCTTTAGCATTAACTATCTGCATATTTGATTTTTCAAACTGAGTATCTAATTTCTTTTTTTCGTAATAAAATCTGTACATATCCTGTCTAAATCTTTGCCAAACTGGATGAGGCTTTTCAGGTGGTAAATGAAGAATAGAAAGCTTATTATCTAAAAAGAAATTAAATCCAAACATTCTAGCATTAATTAAATAATCTATATCTTCTCCTCGAGTTAAATTCGGATCAAAAGGAACAATCTTATATAAATTTTTATGAATAACCATAAGTCCTCCAAAAGCAAAAGGCGTTATCTTCAGGCGGGGTGAATTACCTATTATTTTATCAAAGGCTTTTGATTTACTACCAAATCTATTCCAGTAAGTCATCCAGGGTTCTATATTTACATCATCATAATATTCTCCATTTTCGTTTATATAATAACCTGCAATTCCATCTACAGTCTGTCCATAAAATCTTCCACCTATAAACTCAGAAGCTTTTTTTATAAAACTCTCATCCTGAAAGATTTCATCATCATCAATTAAGATCACAACATCTCCCCCGGCTAAATAACCTCCGAAAATACAAATATTCCTTATATTAGAATAGCCACTTAGGGAAAATAATCTTAACGGTAATGAACTATTCTTATTGTAATAGGTTTTTATCTTATCTAAAGTCCGGGCAGATAATAGATAAGTAGTTATTTCTTTTGGTCTGTACTTTTTTATTAAGTTTTGAACTTTTTCACAAGCTTCTTTCTCAATTTCATTTGTTGTTGTAGCTAAAATAATTACTAATTCAAAATCCTGGTTCTCAATAACTTGTAGGCTTTCAAAAAATCTGGGTAATGTTCCCTTTTTATCTAAGGGAGTAGGATGATCATATATATCATCACCTAGCTGCCAGCCTATCTGGGAATCGCGGCCCCAATAAGTAGGCACTACCATAACCTTTTTCATATATTTAGCCCTCCTTAATAACCTCATTATACACTTCTAAAAGTTCATCGATTACTCTGTTCCAAGAATAATTACTTAAGGCATACTCACTAGCTTTTTCTCCTTTTTTACTTTTCTCATCATTTTTTAAAGCATCAATTATCTCTTTGCTAAGTGCATGATAATCATTCATAGGAAAAAAACGACCCACTTTATTATTGACAAAGTCTTGTAATCCCCCTGCTTTAGAAGCAATAACAGGTGTTCCACAGGCTAGTGATTCTAGCGCTACTAAGCCAAAAGGTTCTACTCTAGAAGGTATTATTGTAATATTTGCAATCGAATATAATTCTGCCACAGTTTCCTGAGGTAAATTACCTAAAAAGAAAACAGATTCCAGATTTAAATCTTCTTTTAATTGTTTTAATTGTTCTCTTAATTCCCCATCTCCAATTATTAAAGTAATAACATTATCAAACTCCTTTTCATAAATTTCAGCAGCTTTTAATAATAAATCAACTCCTTTAAAATCTGTTAATTTCCCGGTAAAATTGATCAGTTTAATATCATCTAATTCTGTTAAATCTTTATTGATATAATTACTTAAAACATTTAGTTTATCTAAGTTTTTAGGATGAAAAATATTTTCATCAAAACCATTTAATATCAACTTTAATTTATTATCTTCAACAGGAAAATGCTTTTTTACGCTTTTATTAATGTATTTTGATATAGTAATTATTTTTTCTGCATTTTCTGCAGCTTTTAAAGCTATATGATGGTATCTTTTATCTTTTTTAAAACCCTTAATATCTGTGCCATGAGCAGTTATTATATAAGGTACTTCTGTTTTTGAGGCCGCAAAAGGTGCTACCCATATATGTTGACAGTGGATTATATCCGGTTTAAAATTGTTCACTTCTTTATCAATAGTCTTTATAAATGTACTTAAATAATCATCCATTTCATCATTTGTCAGGTGGTAAAACTGATTATTACTATGCGGATGTGTTGTAAAGCAGGGGAAATCATAGTTAATTATAGTTTTTACTGGAAAACCTTCACCCCTATTTTTATATTTATCTACAACGATTACTTCCACCTCATGACCATATTCCACTAATCTTTTGGCAATATTTTTAGTATAAATACCACTTCCTGAACCTTCTAAAGGAAAATGGTTAACTAAAAGTACTCTCATCATACTACCTCCTCTGTTTTAGACCTTCAATAATTTTATTCCAAATATCCATTAATTGTTCATAGTCTTCTACCATATGATCTAATTGAGAATAAGCTACAGAAAATGCCTCGGGTAAATCTTTGAATTTGGGAGAATTATAATTATCAGCAAATTTATAACTACCTTTTACTAATTTTTTTCTTAACTTTTCTATATCATCATCAAATTTATCAGGTGCCCATTCACCCTTGTTTTTCAAATACCAATTCAAGAAAGGATTTCTTCCTAACCAACCTAAACAAGCACAATAAAATCTTTCTCGAACATCTGTATTATGAATATTGGGAACTTCAGGATAACTATCAAAAGTATTATGAAATATTTTTGTTTCAATATCTATAATCTTGCCACCTAAATCGGGTATTACTTGTCCTAAAAGTGTATCTTCTCCTCTACCTAAAACTAAATCTTGTCTATAATGATAAGTAGTAGAATAATATGGAGCCAGAAGTTCATATTTATTTAAATCAATAGCATGGTTTCCACCCAGTATCTTATTAGTACTTTTTGCCTTTAAAATATTATTTTTACTTTCTGTTATTAAATTATGGCCTTCAGATTTAACAAATTCATAAGCTTTTTCTTTTTGTAAACCCTCTAATAATTCTTTTAAGCCATCAAAATACATTGATGGTATTATATAATAACCGGTATAATCACTTGTAGTTACTACTACATTTTCTTTTTGTAAGTATTTAAGATGGTTACCCACAAAATCAATTTCTCTTTTGTTACCCTCATTATCTGCTAATACATAGGGCTTAACATCTGTATCGAAAAACATTAAATAATCAATTTTGGGTTTAGACAGTAATGCAGCTAATAATACTATATTTCTTCGTTTTCCATAAGGTACTAATCCATACTTTTTTAAATCCTGACTCTGAATTAATTTCTCTACCTCATACTTGGTTAGACCTAAATCTAGAAGTTGTTTTTTTAATTTCTCATTATTATTAATCTTTAATAATTCTATATCTACGTGTTTTTGCATGGCCTTCAATTTTCTTCGATTTAATCTATGTGAATAACAAATAAACATTTTTGTAATCTCATGACCATTTTTTTGCGCATTTAATATGAAATCACAATAAGGATAAAAAGTATCAATATTATTCGTGATTACACCAAAAGCAATCTTAGCCATATTATCCCCCCTATTAAAATAAAAAAACCCAATTCACACCCTTTAAAGTAAGTAGTGAATTGGTTGCTAAAGTAATATTTATATACCTAAGTTATATTTATACTTTGTATTTATATTTTACCTGATAAATGAAAATAATTCAAATGATATCAGTGATAGACTAAATCTTTTTTCTTAAATTTTTATATTGTATTTTTAAGACTTAAATACTATAATAAGTATTAAGTAATAATATTTTTTTAGGAAAGGAAGTTCTTTGTGGAAATATTTACTAAAAGATTAAAATTAGTCCCTTTAAAAGAAGAAGATATTGAAGATTCTCTAGAAAGTTTAAGTAAATTTTATAATAAAAAAGGATTTATAAGTAATAAAAATCATTTATCAAATCTAATGTACAAAATATATAATATTAAACTTGTTAATATGAAAAATGACCCTGATAATTATCTTTTTTATACTTATTGGTTAATTATCAAAAAAGATAATAATCAAATTATCGGAAGAATTGGCTTTAAAAATGTCCCGGATAAAAATGGAGAACTTGAAATAGGTTATGGTATCGGCCTGGAATTTAGGTCTCATGGTTATATGACGGAAGCCCTTAAAGCTATGATTGATTGGGCATTTAAACAAGAATTGCTTAATATTAAAAAAATTTTTGCTAAAACCAAAGAAGATAACATACCATCTCAAAAGGTATTAAAAAAAGCTGGGTTTTATTATGTAAGTCAAGAGAAGGAATTTCTATGTTGGAAAATTGCTAAAAATAAAGTAAAAAATAATACTATTTACTAATTTTTGTACCTGTATAGGTAAAGGAATCAGAATTCATATCTACTTTTTTCTCATCAACTTCTCCTATTACATTGCTACAGTTTCCACATAATAATTTCCCATTTTTCACTTCTGTATCATACACCCTAGTTATTTTGCTTTTCCAGCATCGAAGTACTTTGCCTTCACCTATCTTTTTATATTTAAAAAGTTTAGTTTTGCATTTTCCACATTTTATGATCAACATCTTAAAACACCTCATTTACTAAGTGGTTCATTTTAGTATAACAAAAATTTGCAATTAATAAAATTAAATATATAGAGAGGATGAATTATTATGAAAAGACATCTTGTTTTTTCATTGTTAGTTTTAATTTTTATTTCTTTTATGTTTGGCAACATCACTTCTGCAAAACAAACTGAGGGAATTGATATTAAAAAGGGCCTAACTACTTATTTGAAATTAGATCAAAATATTTCACAAATAATTGACTCAGTAGGAAAAATTGAAATAGAAAATAAAGGAACAACTGTGAAAAATGATTCAATAAAATTCGATGGACAAAATGATTATATCAATCTAAAAAACTTTAATTTTAAAAACCTTGGTCAAGGGACTATCTCTTTATGGTTTAAAGTTGAAGATATTCCAACCGAAGATGCTATTAGACCTATTTTATATTATGGCGCTAAAGACCCATGCCTTAATATGCCTGATGCCTCTAATCAAGGTTTAATTATTGAAGTAGCTCATGATCCAATGCATTTTAGATCTGAAAATTTATACTTTACTATCTTTGCTGATGGATGTAAATATCCCTCTTTTTGCTTTGATTCAAAAACCCCGATGGAAGAAAATGTCTGGTATCATTTCGTTGCTATAGTAAGTGAAGATTATAATACCGGTTATTTAAATGGACAAGAAATGACAAATAGAAGGTATAATTTTGGTAATTCAAATGACTCGGAATTTTTTGAAGACGCTGTCAAAGATGAAGCCTTTTGGATTGGTAAAGGCTATTGGGATGCCAAAGAAATGTTCTTTAAAGGTAATATAAAAAACATTCGTATTTATGATCGACCTATAAATGAAGATGAGATTGAATATCTATATCAAAATCAATTATAATATTGTTAAAAAGATCATTGATAAACTATTACTAAATTAAAACATTAAGTATAAATTAACCGAGGAGGTTAATTATGACGAAGTATCTAATATTTTCACTATATTTAATTTCATTTTTGGTTGTATTCTTGTTTTTTATAATTATAGTTTACCATCGAATCCAAAATCAAAAAAAGAAAAAGCTAAATGAATTAAAAAATGAATATTATCCAATTATAGAAGATTATATGAATAATAAAATTAATATGAAAGAAACTGAGCATAAGTTAAAGAACGAGTTGAATTATGAAACTATGATGGAATTATTCAAACCTCTTTTCAAAAAATACACAGAAAGAAACATTAATAAATTACAAGCCTTAATAAAACAAACAGGTCTCAATGACTATTATTTAGAAAAATTAAATTCAAATAATAAAAAAAAGAAACTAAAAGCTGCTTCTATCTTAGGTATTTTTGAAGAAAATAGAGCCTTAGATAAACTCTACCAAATGCTCAATTCTAAAGATGAATTAGTTATTATTACAACAGCATGGGCAATATCAGAAACTGGCAATATGGATAATCTAAATAATATAATTAATTCATTATTTAATAAAACTGATATGACCTATGAAGCCATTACAGAGTTATTAGTTAATTTTAATAAAAAAATCTGTGACAAATTAATAAATTATATTAATCAATATTTAGCTAATACAAATTATTTTAAATCTCATTTTGCAGTAAAAGATTATAAATTATTAGCCTTATTCATAGATATATTCGGCTTTTTTAGATATAAAAAAAGTTTAACAACTATGAAAAAATTGTTAAAAAGAAATCCCCACGAAGAAGTAATTATTCATATATTAAAGTCCCTAGTGAAAATTAGTGAGCCTATTGAAATAGACTTAACAAAATATTTATTACATAAAAATTGGGTTATCAAAAGCCAGACAGCTAAATATATAAGTAAAATCAATAATTCTAATTATCTGGAGATACTGAGAAAACTTTTAACAGATGAAAATTGGTGGGTTAAATATTATGCGGCTAAAGCTATTTGGAATTTGGGTGAAATAGAGTTAATGATTGATATTATTATAAAAGATAAACCCGGTGCAAATATTTGTGATTACATATTAGCCGAAAATAATTATAACTATATATTGGAGGAAAGAAAATGATATATAAAATTTTGCTTGTTTTAGACTACATAGCTATTTTCTATTTTTTCCTTGTTAATATAACTTATATAATTTTAAATATTCTTGCTTTCTTTTCAATAAGAAAAAAAAGATTAAAAAAGAAAATACTAGACATAGATAAACCTTTTAGTAGTGAATTTTATAAACCATTGAGCATTATAGTACCAGCATATAATGAAGAAAAGACGATAGTCGATAATCTAAAGTCAATATTAGAACTTCAATACCCAGAATATGAGGTTGTCGTCGTTAATGACGGTTCCAATGATCAAACACTTCAACAATTATTTGAAAATTTTAATTTGAAAGCTTTCACTACTAATTATAAAGCTGAAATTAAAACAGAACCAATTAAATGTATATATAAATCCACATCTCATCCTAATCTAATAGTAATTGATAAAGAAAATGGTGGAAAAGCAGATTCATTAAATGCAGGAATAAACATGTCTAGTTTTCCGCTAGTCTGTAATATAGATGCAGATTCTCTAATAGACAGTGAAGCTCTTCTTAAAATTGTAGAACCCTTTGTAAATGACTGGAAAGTAGTTGCAGCAGGCGGTACAATTAGAGTTGCAAACAAATGTAAGGTCAATGAAGGCCAGGTAAAAGAAGTAAATCTTTCAAAAAACTTTTTAGTAAGAATGCAGGTAGTAGAATATTTAAGAGCTTTTTTATTTGGCAGAGTAGGCTGGGCTTCAATTAACAGCCTCTTAATTATTTCAGGAGCATTTGGTGTATTCAAAAAGAAACATTTAATCAGAGCAGGTGGATATAACCCAAATACTGTAGGCGAAGATATGGAATTGGTTTTAAGATTAAATAGAAAGATGAAAGAATTTCGCCGAAATCATAAGATTGTCTTTTTACCTGATCCAGTCTGTTGGACTCAGGTCCCCAAAACTATAGCTTCTTTAAGCAACCAGAGAAAAAGATGGCAGAGGGGACTGGGAGAAAGCTTATTTTATAATATTGGTCTATTTTTTAACTATAAACATGGAACAATTGGTCTAATTGCTTTTCCTTTTTATTTCTTTGTTGAATTTTTAGGACCTATTTTGGAGTCAATAGGTTACATTTCCTTAATACTTACATTTATTTTAGGTTATGGTAACCAACAAATAATAATATTGTTTTTAATTTCAAGCATTCTCTTAGGTATTCTTTTATCTCTGAGTTCACTTTTTTTTGAAGAAATGTCGTTTAGAAAATATGAAAAGACAAAAGAAGTTATTATACTGGCAATTACTGCTGTTTTAGAAAACTTCGGGTATAAACAATTAAATACATTTTGGAGATTGATAGGACTTTATGAGTTAATAGTCGGTAATAAAGAATGGGGAAACCAAATAAGGTCACAATTTAGTGAATAAGAAAATAAAGGGCTTGAATTCTATTTTGACCTCAAGCCCTTTTGTTTATTTTAATAAGTTTATAATTAGGTTTAAATTATATTCACTCCCATCCCATGAGTTTTCATAATATAAATCTATTTTTTCTTTATAAATTTTACTATTATGAGTCATATTCAAATCCTTATAAAGAAAATAAAGTACTTTGTAATACTTCAATTTATTATTATCAATGTTATCAACTGTATTTTCGCTTTCTATTACCGCTTTTTTAAAATTTTCTTCTTTTATAAGCGAAATTATTTTTATATTTTGAGCTTCTATATATAATTTGCTTTTATTATAATTGATATCTTGTAGTATATTTAATGATAAATCAGTTCTATCTTCTTCCATAAACGCTTTGGCTCTATATAATAGAATTTCTCTGTTATTGTCAAATCTATTTATAGCAATATTAGACCAATAAATTATTTCTTTATATTTATTTTCTTTTTCTAAAGAATTTAATAAGCCCAAATAAGCATCTTTATAATTAGGAGAAATAAATATAGCACTTTTAAAATCTCTAATTGCTAATTCATTTTTTCTCATCGCTAAATAAGTATAAGCAACACCTACATATGCATCTGCATTCTTTTTATTATTTTCTATATACTTCCAATAATAAAAAACTGCATCATTTAAGTTGCCTCGCACTCTTTCCCGAAGGGCTTTTAGTAATAAATTATCATAGGTTAAAGGATAAGACTCCATAATGGAATTAGCTTTTTTTTCTTCCCCCATCCTTAAATATATTTTAATTAAATTACTTATAGCTTCTGAGTTTTGAGGTTCTTGTTGTAAATATTTTATATAATATAAACTAGCTTCCTTTAAATTACCATTATAAAATAAAGTCTCTGCTATAAACTTATTAATATTTAAACCTTTTCCAAGTAATTTTTGTAATTCCGAAATTTGTTTCTCATTATTTTTTTTATAATAATCTGCTAATATTAAGCGAGCTCTATAGTCTTCTGGATGCTTTCTTAACCAATTTTTAATATCTTCCTTTTGGATAGAAACATTCCATGATCTATAACGTGCTAAGGAATAACCCGGGGCTTGATCTATAGCCTTTTTATATTGTATTTTTGCTTTTTCATTCATGTTTTTTTCATAATAAACATCTCCCAATAAAATATAACTATCAGGATTTTTATTTTGGTTTTGATTAAATTTAATAGCAAATTTTTCTGCTTTATCTAGTTCATTATTTATAATATATGATCTACTTAACCAATAGTAAATTGTTTTCGAATAGTCATCATTATTCTCAATATATTTATTTATAGTATTAATAGCTTCTCTAGGTTTATCTTGATTCAATAAAATCTGAACACTTTTTATAATTGCTTTACTATTTTCTGAAATATTATAACATTCTAATGCCTCGTCATATAAATCCACTTCATATAGTAAATTTCCCATTTCATAATTATTTAGGCAATCATCTGCTTTTATTTGTGGAGATATAAATATAAGTAGTAATAAAAATACTATTATTAATTTATTTTTCATATTATCAACCCTTTATACTTATTTTAATTTATTATATAATACGTGTATATTGTAATTCAAATATAATTGAAATAAGGAATGAATATAATGAAAACCAAAATATTATTTTTTTTAATTATTCTATTAATTATATTTAGTATAACTGCTTCTAGCAAAGGCATTATCATTGCTAATAATAATAATATAATTGATATATTTAGATCAAGATCAAAAGAAAAAATTAATGTTTTAATTAAGGATTTAATTTCTTATGACAAAGTCATATTACATTTGGGATCTAAGTATGTTTTTCAAAAAGGTAGCGCTTTTTATTATAAAACAAGCCAAGAAAATTTAAAATATTTTTGTGATAGTTTATCGAAAAATAATATTGAAGTTTATCTATGGTTTATGGATAGTTTTGGCAGTAAAGGTTTTGAAGACATATATAATGATCATAAAAACATCATTGACAATAATTATAAACATATCGATCAATTAGATTTAAAATATGAAGGTATTGTTATTGATTTAGAATGGATAAACTTAGTTACAGATATAGATAACAGTAATAGATACTTACAAATCATTAAATACCTTACTAATAAATTTAAAAATAAAAAATTGTATGCTTTTGCTCCAATAATTGATAATACAAGAGAGAATATTAAAAGAGGTTATCCTGAAAGTGAACTTTTACAATATCTAGATAATATAATACCAATGTTATATATCAAAGATGGAGGATTTTATTTAGAAAATAATCAATTAAACTTTTTTTTAAATAAAAACCGAATTGAAGATATTAAAAATTATTATTATGAAAATAACTATATCCCTGCTGTTTCAATAGAAAATGGAATAATTTTAGAAAAAAATAATAACTTATATTTTATTAAAACTACCAATACTTTTAATTATAAAGATAAGGTAAATATAGTTTATGAAAAAAATAAATTTTATTATGAAATCAAAGGTTATAAAACTACTGATAATTTTTCGATTGAAAGAAACGATGGTGTATATGAAGAAATTAAAAAAAATAATATAATCCATTTCTTTCAATTAAATACTCAAAACTTAATTCAAGAAAATAATTATATTTGGGAATACTTCATATCAAAAGGATATAAACCGGAATAACAACTAGTTTATATCCTTTTTAATTCCATACAAAAAATATGTTTACTTACTATTAAATATTTTACTCATATTGCGACAGCCATTTCCCGTGTGCTTCTATTAGATCATCACATAGATTAATTACATCTTCTATGGATAATTCTGAAGAAGTGTGAGGATCCAGTAAAGCAGCTTGATAGATATACTCTTTTTTCTTTTCTAAGGCTGCCTTAATTGTCATAATATGTACATTAATATTAGTTCTATTTAATGCAGCTAATTGTTCAGGTAATCTGCCTACATGACAGGGAGTTATTCCATTTCTATCAACTAAACAAGGGACTTCTACAATAGCGTTATCTGGTAAATTCTCAATAAGCCCTTTATTTAAGACATTCCCGCCAATACTATAAGGTTGATCAGTTTCAACAGCTTCCATAATATAAGAAGCATACTCATTAGACAATTCATGCTCTAAATCTTTATTGTCAATTAAGCTATCTCTCATCTCTTCCCACTCCGCTATTTGCTCTTCACATCGCCGTGGGTATTCATCTAACGGTATATTAAATTCATCTATCAATCCTGGATACTGAGATTTAATAAAATACGGCAAATATTCAGCATTATGTTCGCTGGATTCTGTTACATAGTAACCAAATCTTTTCATTATTTCATATCTTACCATATCGTCATGTGGTTTTTCTCTCTTAAAAGCCCTTGTTTTAATTTCAGGATAAAGATCTTCTCCCTCTCTACTTACTTCTAATAACCAAGCCATATGATTAATTCCGGCTATTTTATGTCTGATATTATCTGTGTTCATCTCTAAAGGCTCTAGCAGTGAGTTTAGACAGTCCTGTACACTATGACATAGTCCTACAGTATTTACATCAGTTGCTTCTAACATAGCACCAGTCAAGATGGCCATTGGATTAGTATAGTTCAAAAATAATGCATCTGGAGCTACTTCTTCTATATCTTTTGCAAAATCTAGCATTACTGGTATAGTTCTTAAAGCCCTGAATATACCTCCAATGCCAATTGTATCACCTATAGTTTGTCTAAGACCATATTTTTTTGGAATTTCAAAGTCTATTACTGTAGAAGGCTTATATCCTCCTACTTGAATAGCATTAATTATGTAATCTGCATTTTTTAAAGCATTTTTGCGGTTTTTATAAGCATTTATCTTTCCATAATTACCATAATTATTATTAATGTTTTTTAGCATCATGGCTGATTCTTTTAATCTCTTGTGATCAATATCATATAAAGCAAATTCAGATTCTCTTAAGGCAGGAGTTAATAAGCAGTCACCTATTACATTTTTAGCAAAAATTGTACTACCTGCCCCCATAAAAGTTATCTTTGGCATTAAATCACCCCATATTAATTAAATTTAGATATAAAAAAATGCCCAGTATATCTAATACTGGGTAAAAATATTTATATGGTAGGGCTAACAGGATTCGAACCTGTGGCCTACAGATTAGGAATCTGCCGCTCTATCCTACTGAGCTATAGCCCCACTA